>Ga0209675_1000030_pt1 | contig 278026 bp, 258 predicted proteins | sample AraplaCol_mLB_r2_2_FD_184280 | JGI IMG/M metagenome (GOLD analysis project Ga0209675, IMG submission 184280) | Arabidopsis root microbial communities from North Carolina, USA - plate scrape MF_Col_mLB_r2 (SPAdes) (version 3) | ecosystem: Host-associated > Plants > Roots > Endosphere | place...
GGTAAGTCGGGCATGCTTATGGGTGTTCATCCGGTTGGGCGTCCTGAGTGGATTGGGTGTTTGGCGACTTCCAGTCTCTCAAACCCAATCCGGATGAACACCGGATACAACCTATTGAAGCTTCACACCTAGTGGACGATCTGGTTCAGGAACTGCCGGGCGCGATCTGTCTGTGGGTTGCCGAAGAACCGCTCTGGAACGTTCTCTTCGACGATCTCCCCCCGGTCCATGAAGATCACCCGATCCGCCACCTTGCGGGCGAAGCCCATCTCGTGCGTCACGCAGAGCATGGTCATCTTCGTCTCCTCGGCCAGGCCCACCATCACGTCGAGCACTTCCTTGACCATTTCGGGGTCGAGCGCCGAAGTGGGCTCGTCGAACAGCATCACCTTGGGCGACATGCACAGCGACCTCGCGATAGCAACGCGCTGCTGTTGTCCCCCGGACAGTTGGCCCGGGTACTTGTGCGCCTGATCGGGAATGCGAACCCGCTCCAGGTACTTCATTGCGATTGCCTGCGCCTCGGCCAGTGGTTTCTTCAGGACCCAGGTCGGCCCGAGCGTGAGGTTCTCCAGCACGGTGAGGTGAGGAAACAGGTTGAAGTGCTGGAACACCATGCCCACTTCTTTCCTGATGGCCTCGATGCGCTTCAGGTCATGTATAAGTTCTACGCCATCCACCGTGATGAGCCCCGACTGATGTTCCTCGAGGCGGTTGATGCAACGGATCATTGTGGATTTGCCCGACCCGGAAGGTCCGCAGATCACGATCCGCTCTCCCCTCTGAACGTTCAGATCGATGTTCTGCAAGACATGAAAGTCCCCATACCACTTGTTGACCTTCTGCAGACTGACGATGACTTCGCTCATTGATGTTCCTTTGGACGCTAGCGCTTCAGATCCAGCTCGAGGGATCGGCTGTACCTAGATATGGAATAGCAGAAGACGAAATAGATCAGGCCGATGAACAGGTAGGCCTCCACGCCGAAGCCTGTCCAGGCGGGATCCGCAAGAGCCGCCTTCGCGGCTTGCGTGAGGTCGAAGATCCCGATGATGACGACCAGCGAGGTGTCCTTGAACAGCGCGATGAAGGTGCTCACCAGCGGCGGAATCACGACCTTGAGGGCCTGGGGCAGGACGATCTTGCGCGTCTGCTGCCAGTAGCTCAGTCCGATGGACTCGGCGCCCTCGTATTGGCCCTTGGGAATGGCCTGGAGCCCGCCGCGGACAATTTCGGCGACGTAGGCCGCCGCAAAGAAGATGATCGCCAGCTGTGCCCTCAACAGCTTGTCTATGCTGAAGCCCTCTGGCAAGAACAAGGGCAGCATCACCGAAGACATGAACAGCAGGCTGATCAAGGGCACGCCGCGTATGAGCTCGATGTATGCAATGCACATTGCCCTGATGGCCGGCATCCGGGAGCGGCGTCCCAGGGCAAGCAGGATGCCGAGGGGAAAGGCAAACGCGATCCCGAATGTCGACAGGATCAGCGTCAGCGGCAAGCCGCCCCAGCGCGTGTTCTCGACGAAGGCCAGACCGAGGAAGCCACCCCACATCAAGGTCGCCACCAGCAGGATGGTGAACACCCACAGCCCGGCGATCTGGAGTCCGGCCAGCCGGCGCGTGGCGGTCCACACGATCGACGCGACCAGCAGCGCCGTCGCCAGCAATGGCCGCCATTGCTCGGCGTGCGGATAGGTGCCGAAGAGAATCAGCCGATATTTTTCTCGGATAAAAGCCCAGCAAGCCCCGCCCGCGTCCCTGCAGGCCTGGGCGTCGGGGGCTTGGAAGCTGGCCTTGACCAGCAGCCACTGCACAAGCGGCGGTGCCAACATCAGCACGAACCAGATCGTCAGGATCGTCAATAGCGCGCTCGCCGGAGACTGGAAGAGGCTTCGGCGCAGCCTGGTCACGAGCCTGGCCCGGACTCTGGGCGGCGCCAGCAAGGCGGGCCGACCCGTATGGGTGGTGGTGCTCATGCTTATCTTTCCACCAGCGCAATGCGGTTGTTGTACCAGTTCATCAACAGAGAAACTGCGAGACTCACGGTCATGAAGGCGGCCATGATGATCAGGACGCCCTCGATTGCCTGGCCGGTCTGGTTCAACACCGTGTTGACGACGGAAACCAGGTCAGGGTAGCCGATCGCGACGGCGAGCGAGCTGTTCTTGACCAGGTTCAGGTACTGGCTCGTCGTGGGGGGAACGATCACGCGAAGCGCCTGGGGCAGGATGACGAGCCGCAGCACCCGGGACCGCGGAAGCCCCAGCGTCTGTGCCGCCTCCCATTGACCACGGCTCACCGATTGGACGCCGGCGCGGACGATCTCTGCAATGAACCCGGCCGTGTAGGTGACGAGGCCGACCAGCAAAGCGAACAACTCGGGAGAGAGTGCCCAGCCTCCTTCGAAGTTGAATCCGCTCCGGTGAGGAACGCTGAGATGAAATTCGCGGCCTCCGACCAGCCAGCCCGCCAACGGCATGAGCAGCAGGAGCATCAGCGCGAAAGGCCAAAGTCTCGATTGGGCACCTGTGCGGCGCCGGCTGGAGCGCTGCCATCGGCCAGCTGCCACGATGGTGACTGCGGCGAGAACCAATCCCCAAAGAATCCCCGCAACGGCCGGTCCGTCGACCGACGGCATCAGCATGCCGCGGTTCGACAGGTAGATGCCCGGAAGCGGATGAAAAGCAGACTTCGGACCCGGCAGCAGTTCACCGACGACGGCATACCAGATCAAGAGCTGCAGCAGAAGCGGCACGTTGCGGATCAGTTCGACGTAGGCACTGGCCAGCCGCACGATGAGCCAGTTGCTCGACAGCCGGGCGATCCCGACGATGACCCCGAGCATCGTGGCCAGTACCAGCGCGACGGCGGAGACCCGCAGCGTGTTGGCGAGTCCCACGAGAATGGCGCGGGCGTACGAGTCCGACGGGGAATACTCGATCAGCGACTCGCCGATGGCGAATCCCGCTTCTCTCTCCAGGAATGCAAAGCCGGTTGCGATGTTGCGGGTCGCGAGGTTGTGCAAGGTGTTGGAGACAAGGTAGTACGCCATGAGGGCAGCCAGCCCCACGACGACGAGCTGGTAGGTAAGCGCCCTGAACTCCGGATTGTTCCAGCTGAACTTGAACGGAGCGCGGTGGTGTGAGCTCATGGGGAGGTCTGTCGCACAAGCGTGGCGCTATCGAATGGGCCACCCGTACATCAAGCCGCCCTTCGTGTACAAGGCGTTCAGGCCGCGATCCAGCTTCATCGGACTCCCGGCACCCAGGCTGCGGTCGAACACCTCGCCGTAGTTGCCGACCTGCTTGATGATGTTGTATGCCCACTTGTCGTCAAGCCCGAGTCCCTTGCCCATGCCAGGAGAGGTACCGAGGATTCGCTGGATGTTGGGCGGGATGCTGCCCTTTGCTATCTCGTCGACGTTCCTGGACGTCAGGTTGTATTCCTCCGCCTCCAGAAGCGCATTGAGCGACCAGCGCACGACGTTGAACCATGCTTCATCGCCTTGCCGGACCATCGGTCCGAGGGGCTCCTTGGAGAGCGGCTCGGGCAGGATCACATACTTGTCCGTGTTACCGAAGGCGATACGCGCAAGCGCCAGCTGCGACTTGTCCATCGTGATGCCATCGCAGCGGCCCGCCGCGAACGCGCGCTTGATCTCGTCGACGGTGTCCAGCAGTACCGGCTTGAAGCTTTGCTTGAGACCGCGAAACCAGTCGGTGAGGTTCAGTTCGGTGGTGGTCCCCGGCAGGACGCAGATGGTTGCGCCAGCCAGGTTCTTCGCGCTGCTGACGTTGGCATCCTTGGTCACCATGATGCCCTGGCTGTCATAGAAGTTCACGCCAACGCCGATGAGGCCCAGCGTGGTGTCGCGCGACATCGTCTGGGTGGTGTTGCGCGTCAGCACGTCGACTTCGCCGGACTGCAGCGCAGTGAAGCGTGCTTGCGTGGTGAGTGGGATCACCTTGAACTTGGTCGCATTGCCGAACATCGCGGCTGCAATCGCGCGGCAGGTGTCCACGTCGATGCCCTGCCACTCTCCCTTGCTGTCGGTGAATGCGAATCCGGGGAGATTCGTCGAGACGCCGCACTGCACGAAGCCCCGCTTCTTCACCGTATCGAATGTTTGGCCGGCATGGCCCATGCCTGAAAGACAAAGGCCCATCAGGGCGGCGGCCGCGAGGCGGACAAGTTTCATGGCGATCTTTCTTGTGGACTGGAAGTTTTTCAGCGCGGACGCTGGGCATGGAAAACCGGCGGGCGAACGAGGTCCGGGACGGACATGCCGGATGCACGCCCATCGAACGCAAGGCACAGGTGTGGGGCGAGTGCTCTAGGGGCGCGGCCGCCCGGCGAGCGGCGCTGCCGAGCTTGCTTCGGCCTGCCGGCACCAGTAATCGAAGGTGCTGTTCACGATCGAAGGCTTCAGCAGATAGTCGTGCGCCTCGCGCGCCAGAGTGTCGTCCACCGGCGTCAACGGGCCGAATGCGGCCTGCGCCCGGATCTGCATCCGCGCGGCACGCTCGAGATACACCGAGAGGTAGGTGGCTTCCTGTGTCGTCGTCCCCGCCGTCAGGTAGCCGTGGTGAGCCAGGATGATGGCTCGCTTCGATCCGAGCGCCCGCGAGATGATGACGCCTTCATCATCCGCAATCGGCACCCCCGGCCACTCCGCGAGGAAAGCGCAATCGTCATGCAGCGGCGTCATGTCCATCTGGGCGATGACGAGTGGCTGCCTGGCTGCGGCGAGCGCGGAGGCCCAGGGCGAATGCGTGTGGACGATGGACTGAACGTCGGGCCGCGCCTCGTACACCCACAGGTGGAACCGCGTCGCGGGGTTCGGCATGCCGCTGCCCGTCAGCGTGTTCAGGTCGCCATCCACTTCAATGAAGTCGTCCGGGGTGGCTTCGTCGAAGCCGAGTCCGAACCTGAGCGTCCAGTACGCGCCTGCTCTCTCGGATCGTGCGCTGATCTGGCCTGCAAGACCCGCTTCCTGCCCCGTCATGGCAAGGATCCGGCAAGCACAGGCCAGGTTTTCCTTCAAGGTTCTGCGAGGTGACGCCAGGTGCTTGGCCATCTCCCGGGTGGCACGATCGTCGAAGTAGTTCTTTGATCGCAGGTCTTCAGCCATGTGCCGTGTCTCCGTGTCTTTGTAATGACACAAAGTATCCTGGGCCTCGCCTCGACGCACCATGCAGCCCAGCTCATAGCAGCTATGAGCTTCGCGCGGCGACACGCCGGAAGAAAGGACCGGCGCTCAATCCCACCTGAGGGAGCGTTCCACCGACAGGTCCGGATCGCTGCAGACTTCGATCAACGCCGGTCCCTCGACGCGCATCGCTTGCTCGACGATCCCCGCGGCATCCCTTGCGTGCTCGATCCGGAATCCGCGGGCGCCGAAGGCCTCGGCAAGTTTTGCAAAACCGGGGTTCGCCAGGTCGGTGCCGCTGACCCGATGGGGAAAGTGCTGCTGCTGGTGGGTGCGGATGGTGCCGTACGACCCGTTGTTCGACACCACCACGCGCAGCTTCAGCCCTCTGTCGACCGCGGTGATCAGTTCGTTGCCGTTCATGAGAAATCCGCCGTCGCCGACAAAGGCCAGGACTTCTCGCCCCGGATGGCGCAAGGCAGCCGCTATGCCGGCCGGGACACCCGTTCCCATGGCGCCGCAAGCCGAGCCGAGCAGTCGGTTCGCCGGCGTCATCTTGAAGATGCGGTGAACCCAGGCTGCAAAGTTGCCCGAATCGGTCGTCAGGACTGCATCGTTGCGGGCCAACCGTGCGATGGCCATGATCGTGTGGCCCAGGACGTCGTTCGCCACCACATTCTGTGGCTGCCAGCCGTGCGCACGTTCGGCCGCCGCGCGCGCCCGCTCGAGCCACTGGCTCGACACCGCCCCGGAGCCGCCATGGCGCAATGCGGCACGCACGAAGCCATGCGCCGTCGAGACGATCGGCAGTTCCGCCGAGAAATGGCGCCCGATGATGGAAGGATCGGGATACACGTGCACGAACTTCTGCGGATGGGTGCCTTGCCGGGGAAAGGCGAACCCCAGGGACGACACGTCGCCCATGCGGCTGCCGATCGCCACGATCAGGTCGGCTTCGCTGAAGAGGGCAGTGTGCGCGGGCGAAGTGAAGAAGCTCAGCTGGCCCCCCCAGCGAGGGTCTGTGTTGGAGAACTGGTCCTGGTTCTTGTTGGTGACCGCAACGGGAATGTTCCACCGGCCGACGAGCGCCTGGAGATCGTTGCGGAAATCATCGGTCCGGCACTCGCCGCCCACGATCAGGATCGGCCGGCTGGCCTTGGAAAGCAGATCGTGCACACGCGCCGCATCCTCCAGGGTCGCCTCGGCGAATGCCACGCCGTGAACCCGCGCGGGCCGCCGCTCGACCAGTTCGGTCAGCACATCTTCGGGCAGCTCGACCGCGACCGGCCCCGGCGTTCCCGAGGCAGCCGCGGCAAAGGCGCGGGCCATCACTTCGGCGACGGCTGCCGCCTTGTCGATGCGCCCCGACCATTTCAGCAAGCCGGAGAAAGCCTTGGCGGAATCGATTTCCTGAACGGCACCGCGGCCCAGGTTCGTCGTTTCGACCTGGCCAATCAAGAGGATCAGCGGAACCGCTTCTTCGGCCGCCACGTGGACGCCGATCGCGGCATTGAAGGCCCCAGGACCCCGGCTCGCCATGACGATGCCGGCGCGGCCCGTCAGCTTGGCGTCCGCAATCGCAGCCAGCGCCGCGGATCCTTCGTGGCGGCATGTCACCAGATCGAAGTCCTCCCGCGCATGCAGCGCATCCAGCAGCGCCAGGAAGCTCTCACCGGGAACACTGAACGCGCGGTCCGCGCCGTGCGCGACCATGCTGTCGACGATCGCCTCGGCAACTCTGTACGTCATCAACGTCCTTCCTTAAGACGCGTTCACGTCGACGACCACGCGGCCCCGGATCTCGCCCCGCATGAGCTTCGCGGCTGCATCGATCGCCTGCGGCAGCGCGATCTCGGTCGCAATGTCTTCCAGGAACGGTCCGTGCAGATCGCGCGCCAGCCGCTCCCACGCGGCGACGCGGTCTGCCTTCGGCCGCATCACGCTGTCGATGCCGACGAGGCTTACACCGCGGAGGATGAACGGCGCTACCGACGCAGGCAGGTCGAGCCCCTGGGCCAGGCCGCACGCGGCGACCACGCCGTTGTATCGAAGCTGTGCGCACACGTTGGCCAGCGTGTGGCTGCCGACCGAATCCACGGCGGCGGCCCAGCGCTCCTTCTGCAGCGGCTTGCCCGGCTCGCTCAACTCCTTGCGGTCGATCACTTCGGTGGCACCGAGCCGCCGAAGATAGCCGGACTCGCCCGGCCGCCCCGTGGACGCGGTGACCGTGTACCCGAGCTTGGCCAGGAGGGCGATCGCAACGCTTCCGACGCCGCCGTTCGCACCCGTCACGAGCACCGGCCCATCGGCCGCCTTGAGTCCGTGCCGCTCCAGGGCCATCACGCACAGCATGGCCGTGTACCCCGCGGTCCCGATGGCCATGGCATCCCTGGTGCTGAAACGCTTCGGAAGCGGAATCAACCAGTCGCCCTTCACGCGGGCCCGCTGTGCAAGCCCACCCCAGTGCGCTTCGCCAACGCCCCAGCCGTTGAGCACCACCGTGTCGCCCGGCTTGAACTCGGGATGGTCGCTCTGCTCCACGACGCCCGCAAAGTCGATGCCTGGCACCATGGGGAAGCTCCGGACGACGGGACCCTTTCCGGTGATGGCCAGGCCATCCTTGTAGTTCAGCGTGCTGTAGTCGACGCGGACCGTGACGTCGCCTGCGGGCAGTCGGTTTTCATCGATCTCGGCCAGCGAGGCGCGGTAGCCCTGCGCGTCTTTCTCAACAACGATGCCTTTGAACATGTTTTCGCTCCAATAAAAATCAGTGATCCGCCGCGTGGCGGGGCGAGGCCTGGGCGCGCGCGCCCAGGCTGGACAGGAATGCCTCGATGAAGGTCACCAGGGGACGGTCCGACTGCACCAGCCTGGCTCGGAGCACGGCCCCCTCCCAGGCGATCCAGAAGAACTCGGCGAGCTGCTCGACGTCCAGCGTGACCGAGATGGTTCCGGCGGCCTGGGCCTCTCTCAGGCAGCGAGCCACGCGCGCCTGCCAGCCGACAAGAATGGCGTTGAGGCGCTCGCGGAAATCCACAGGCAAGGCACCCAGTTCCTGGCTCAGATTGCCGACGAGGCAACCCCGCGTGAAGCGGTGCTTGCGCATGCGCCGGGATGCATCGGCAATGAAGTCGGCAAGCCGATCGAGCGGTGCGCGTTCCTGGTTCAACAGCCACCGGTCGAGCTTGCGCTTGAAGTAGTCGTCGTAGGCCTCCATCACGGCTGCTCCGAACGCATCCTTGTTGGCGAAGTAGTGATAGAACGAACCCTTGGGCACGGTCGCCCGCTTCAGCACGGCATCCAGGCCCGTCGAACTGAAGCCCTGCTCGGTGAGCAGCTCCATCCCGCATCGGATCAGTACATCGCGCGTTGCCGCATAGGCCGGCGACGGCCGCCTGCCGCGCGCCACGGCCGCTTCGGATTTTTCTGTCATGCGGCAATTCTAGACCGATCGTCTAGAGATCATCCACTGCTTTCTCGAAGGTGTGCGCGCATCCGCCGATGCCGCACCAACTCGCGGACGCGCATGCACTCTCATTGGGCGATCCGCACTTCATTGCAGTACCGAAGAATTGAATCTACGGAATTTTCCCGGCTTGAGGGCAGGCCCGAGTCTTGCTCGTAAACCCTGATGAGAGTCCTAATTGACACAATGTGTCCTGTCGCCAATACTTCCATAACCTCCTCACTTCTGCAGAAGGAAGCCCCATGAAGCCCCACTCCCTCAAGAACTGGCTCGTCGCCGCCGGCCTCGCCTGCCTGGCCATCACCACCGCGCTGGCCGACGAGACGTATCCGTCGAAGCCGATCAAGCTCGTGGCGGGTTTCCCGCCAGGGGGACCCACGGACATCGTTGCCCGCGTGATTGCGCAGGCCCTCGGCAAGGAACTCAACGGCACGATCATCATTGACAACCGCGCAGGCGCCGGCGGCGTCATTGGCGCCGACGCCGTCGCCAAGTCGAAGCCGGACGGCTACACCCTGCTCGTCGCGGTGGAGTCCTCCCAGACGCGCGGCCAAGCCCTGAACCCGACGCTTTCCTATGACCAGCTCAAGGATTTCGCCTACGTCAGGAACGTCGCCAAGCAGCGCAACCTCGTCGTCGTGAACCCCGAGGTGCCGGTCAACAGCATCAAGGAGCTCATCGCCTACGCCAAGGCAAACCCCGGCAAGCTGAATTTCGGCGGCACTTTCGGTGCGACATCGCACATCGGCGGAACGCTGTTCGATGCACGCAACGGCACGCAACTCACGTTCGTGAACTACAAGGGCGGCGCACAGCCCATCACCGATCTCATGGCTGGCGTGGTGCAGGTCGGCTTCTTCACCGAGGCAACGGTCGCCCAGCACATCCGCGCCGGAAAGATCAAGGCCCTTGCGGTCGCCGCGCCGGAGCGTTCGCCCGCATTCCCGGATCTGCCCACGCTCCAGGAAGCCGGCAGCAAGCCGATCGATCTCTCGCCCTGGTTCGGCATTGCGGCGCCCGCCGGCACGCCGGGTCCCGTCGTCCAGAAGATTGCGGCGGCGCTCGACAAGGTGGTGACGAGCCCCGAGTTCCTGGCGCAGCTGGAGACGCTCGGCGCGGTTCCGGTGAAGGTGTCGACACCCGACCTGTATACCAAGCAAGTGGCCAAGGAGATCGTGTTCTGGAACGATTGGGCCAAAACACTGACGGCGCCCTTGGCCCGCTGAACGACTCCCGAGTATTCGAACCCGATGAACTTCTACGACCTCTACGACGAGAGACTGTCCGCGGCGGAAAGATCGCTGGTCGAGGCCGCCGGCGACTTCTGCCGCGGCGAATTCAGCGCCCACCTCCTGGCGTCGCACACGCAGGGTCGCGCCTACGATGCTTCGTGGATCGACAGGTGGGCAAAGGAAGGCTTCCTGGGGCTTCAAACGCCAAGGGAATTCGGCGGCCACGACGCCTCGTTCCTCTGCAAGATCCGCGTGGCCCAGACGATGGCGGAGCATGGCTTTGCCGCCGCATTCGCCATCAACAATCTGCAGGGCTCCGTGACTCGCGTGGCGCGCTTCGGCTCCGAGAAGCAACGTGCCGAGCTCATGGGCGCCATGCTGGGCGGGCGAACGCTGTGTGCCCCTGCCATGTCGGAGCCCGACGGCGGCAGCGACCTGGCCGCGCTGAAGACAAAGGCACGGCGCGTGGACGGCGGATGGCTGATCAGCGGCACGAAGTCGTGGATCACCAACGGTTCGATCATCCAGTGCGCCAACCTGCTTGCAAGGGTTGAGGACCCAGTCGGCGCGGAAGCCGGCGACATCGCGTCTTTTCTGGTGCCCCTGGTCGACGGGCCGACGCTGCGCCGGGAAGAACTCGTCATGCCGGGCGCCCGGTCCTTCAGGCTGGCCTCCCTGGGTTTCCAGGAGCATTTCGTTCCCGACTGGTGTCTCTTCGATCCGCCGGGGCAGGCGTTCAGGTCTTCCATGGCATCGGTCAATGCCGCACGCGTTCATGTCGCGGCGATGTGCGTCGCCTCTGCCAGGTCGGCCTTGGCAGAGACGGTCGGCTACGCGGAATCACGGCAAGCCTTCGGCAAGCCGCTGCTCAGGCACCAGGGACTCGGATGGGAGCTCGCGGAAGTCTCCCTGCGCCTGGAGGCAGCCAATGCACTCGTGCTGCGCGCAGCAATCGCCGTGCAAACAGGAAAGGCGGCACTGACGCTGGCCGCCCAGGCGAAAAAGTTCGCCGTCGACGTGGCCGTCTGGGCACTCGACCAGTGCCAGCGTGCCATGGGCGCCACCGGCGCGAGCGCCGATCACCGCCTTGCCATGCTGTCGAGCGAAACACGACTGGCGGCATTCGGTGACGGCACCAGCCAGATGCTGCTCGACCGCATCGCCAAGGGCCTCGCCAAAGACTACGGGCCTTCGCCCGCGCAAAAGGAATCCGATCAATGAGAAATGTGGTCGTCAAGGATGCGAACGCCGCGGTCAGCGGATTGCGCGACGGAGACACGGTGATGGTCGGCGGCTTCGGCGGGGCAGGTGTTCCGCGCGGAATGATCGAGGCGGTGCTGGACCTGAGGGTGCGCGAACTGACCGTCATCTCCAACAACGCGGGCTCCGGCGGCCAAGATCTTTCGATGTGGTTCGGCGCGCGCATCGTCCGGAAGATCATCTGCTCCTACCCACGAAGCGCGGACGTGTTCGCCGACCAATACCGGGCCGGCGATGTCGAGCTCGAACTGGTTCCGCAAGGCACGCTGGTCGAGCGCATCCGGGCCGGCGGTGCAGGCCTTGGCGGGTTCCTCACTCCCACGGGTGTGGGCACCGTGTTCGAGAACGGCAAGCAGAAGGTCGAGGTCGATGGCCGCGAGTTCCTTCTGGAGAAGCCCCTGCGCGCACAGTTCTCGCTGCTCAAGGGACGGCAGGCCGACCTGCTCGGCAACCTGAACTACAACAAGACGGCACGAAACCACTCGGTGGTGATGGCCACCGCCGGTGAAGTTGTCGCGGTCGAGGTCGACGAACTCCTGGAGCCCGGCGAGCTCGACCCTGAAGGCATCATCACCCCCTGCATCTTCGTCGACCGCGTCTTTCTCTCGAGGTCCGCATGAACGCTCTCACCAGACTGGAACTCGCGCGCCTGGTCGCCCATCAGCTTCCGAAGCAAGGATTCGTCAACCTCGGCATCGGCGCGCCGACGAGCGTGGCGGACTATCTTCCCTCCGATACCTCGGTCATGCTCCATAGCGAGAATGGCATTCTCAATGTCGGGCCCAAACCGGCCGAGGGAGAGGAAGACCTGGACCTCATCAATGCCGGGAAGATGCCCGTCACGCTCGCGCGCGGCGGCTCCTTCTTCGATTCGAGCCTGTCGTTCTCGATGATGCGCGGAGGCCACCTCGACATCGCGATCCTCGGTGCGTTCCAGGTGTCCCGGCACGGAGACCTGGCCAACTGGAGCACGGGCGACCTGAACGGCGCGCCGCCGGCCATCGGTGGCGCCATCGATCTTGCCGTGGGCGCAAAGCAGATCTGGGTGATGATAGAACACACCACGCGCGACGCCCAGCCGCGGCTGGTCGAGCGTTGCACCTTGCCGCTCACGGCCGTGGGCGTTGTGGCCAAGGTGTTCACGAACCTCGCGATCATCGACATCACCGCCGATGGATTCGTAGTGCAGGCTCTTTTCGAAGGTGCCTCGCTTGAATCCGTGCAGCAGCTCACCGGCGCGCCGCTGAAGCCGGCGCCCACGCTGCGGCGATTCTCTTCGGATGGGGTGCTCGCACCGGCCCGCTGAGGCCGGGGTTCGGGCTGAGGGGCGAGCCGCGCCGCAGGACCTATGCGGTGGCGGCAATCACGACAAGGGCCGAAGCCGGTTCATCGGTGAGCGCCGTGAGCTTGTGCGGAATGGTGGAGTCGAACTGCACACAGTCACCGGGCTCCAGTTGCTCCTTGCGTGCCCCGATCTGCATCTCGATGTGGCCGGTCAGAACGAAGAGGATTTCTTCGCCTTCATGGTGGCTCATGATCCGGCCGCGCTTCTGGGTTTTTCCGGGACGCACGATGAATGCCCGCATCACGCGGTCGTCGCGAAGGCCCGCGACCAGCGAGAGATGCGTCGTGGGGTCTCCCGCGATGGACCCGTTGCCCCGGACGATCGAAACGACATCTTCCTCCGGCTGTTGCCCGAAGAGCCGGTCCACCGTCACGCCCAGCGCCTTGGCGATGTTGAGCGCCGACTCGATCGACGGTGTCGATACGCCCCGCTCAATCTTCGACAGATAGCTGCGCGTGAGCCCCGAGTCTCGCGCCAGGTTCTCCAGCGTCAATCCGCTTTGGACGCGCAGGTACTTGAGGTGTAGTGCCAAGGCTTTGAACGGGTCTGCGGCAGGCCGGTCGGCTGCTTGCAACCCTCTGTAAATTGCTGCGGGGCCCGATTCTGGCACGAGTGTGTCGCCCGGCAGCCTAGAGGTCGAGCACCAACCGGGGCCCTGCGCACTCCGCAACGCAGACGATCACCTCATGGGCGCGCTCCTGAGCACTCAATACCCGGTCGTGATGGATCGGCGGCCCCTCGGTCCAGCGAGTGCGGCATGCGCCGCAGATGCCGCCTGCGCATGACACGGAAATATCGGCGTCCATCGCTTCCAGCGTGGCCAGGAGGCCCACCTCGGGCCGCACTTCCATCTCGCGTCCGCTCCTGGCCAGCACCACGCTGTACGGCTGCGCGTTCAGGGTCGGCACAAGCTTGGGCGCGGTGAACCGCTCCACGTGCTTGCGGCTTTCAGGCCATTCGGCAACAGCGGACTCGAATGCATCGAGCATCCCGGTGGGTCCGCAGCAGAATGCCTTCGCGTCCGGGCCGGAGCCCTCCACGATCGATCGGATGTCCGGCGGACTGGCCTCGAGCGTGTTGTACAGGTGGACCCGTCCGCCCTGGACCGCCGGCTCCAGCATGTCGATCAGGCTCGGCTCGCCCATGCTGGCCCAGTGCAGCTCATAGTTCGACTTGCCTTCACGCTCCAGCGCAAGGATGGCCGAGACGAACGGTGTGACGCCTATGCCACCCGCAACAAAGATGTTCATTCCGGTGGGCGAGAGCTCCAGCCCGCTGCGAGGCACCGAAACACCGATGACCTGCCCCGCACACAACTCGTCGTGTATGTGGCGAGACCCGCCACGCCCCTGCTCTTCGCGCTTGATTGCAACAACGTATCTCCTGCAGTCGGCAGGATCGTTGCAGAGCGAATAGGTGCGTACCAGCCCATTGGCCAGATGGAGATCGATGTGCGCTCCAGGCCTGAAGGCAGGCAGGCGCCAACCATCCTGGTCGGTCAATACCAGCCGCTTGACCCCCGGCAGAGGCTCGTCGATTTCCCGAACGACAGCTTGGAGATGCTTGATCGGCTTCGGCATGTCACGCCCCGCGGACAGCGTCGCCCACACGAATGACGCCGCCTTTCAGAATCCGGCAGTTGAGGCCCGACCTGTTGATCAACGGATCGAACACGGCCTTGCCCAGGATCTCCTCGATGTGGCGGCACGGCGTGGAGAGCCGGGTGGCTTCGAGAAGCGTTTCCCCCACCCAGAACTGGCGGCCAACCAGGTGATTGAGCGGCACGCCTTGCACGGTCACGTTCCTTCGGTGCTCCTCGGGCAGCATCTGGATGTTTGCATCGCGCGCCAGGGCTTCCAGGGTCTCGATCTCGAACAGCGTGATCTGCCGCCCCTCCTCCGGCTTGTGGGAGTAGAAGCCGGACTCCCGGCCGATCATGTACCGGTCTCCCTCGATGCCCTTGCCGGCCACGAGCGTCAACTCGTCGAACGACTCCATGGGGAGGAAGGCACGAGGCGTGATGTGCAGGTGTCGAACGACGCCGGTCCAGGCGGGAAGGACATCCGGGTCCGCGAGATGCGGTGCTTGGTCTGCGGCAGAAGTCATGTTCAACGCTCCTTGATAGCGGCGCGCGGCCGTTCGAATGAAGGTTCAGCATTATAAGACACTTTGTGTCCTATAGAACACCTCTGCATGGGCGTCGCAGCTTGGCCGCGCGGCCGCTCCTTATGCATGCAGTGGCTAAGCAATGACAAAAGCCTTCTTTGTCCACAGCGCAGCCCGCGCGTAGCCTGCGGCGTTCCCTTCCCCTCCAAAGGAACCCGCAGATGAACGATCGTTTGAACCGCGTGCACGCATCGCGCTCCGCCGCCGTGAAGGCCGGCCTCGACCATCCTGTGATCGACACGGATGTCCACGTCAACGACTACGCCCCGGTGCTCGAGGACTACGTGGCGCAGTACGGCGGCAACACGCTGGTCGACGCGCTGCGCAAGTCGCTGGGCGGGCGCTTCGTCACGCGCAACGGCGGCGGCAAGGACTGGTATCAGCAGACGGCCGAGGAACGCCAGTTCCACCGCACGCTGCGCGCGCCCTGGTGGGCCCGCGCGACGCGCAACACCTACGACCTGGCCACCTACACGCTGCCCGCGCTGCTCTATGAGCGCCTGGGCGAGCAAGGCTCGGACTACTCCATCCTGTTTCCCAACGACGTGCTCTCGCCCGCCGCGGCCGGCAGCGAATACCGCCAGCCGCTGCACCGAGCGATCAACCATTTCCATGCCGACCAGTACCGGCCGTACGCCGACCGCCTGACGCCGGTGGCGGGCATTCCGCTGCACACGCCGCAGGAAGGCATCGAGGAACTGGAGTTCGCAGTCAAGACGCTCGGCCTGAAGGTGATCAACATCGCGGGCGGAGTGCGCCGTCCAATCCGCGCCATTGCCGAAAAGTATCCGGCCAAGGAGCACCCGGAGATCGCGAAGCAGACCGGCTACATCGACTTCTACGGCATCGACAGCGAGCACGACTACGACCCCTTCTGGGCCAAGGTGGTGGAGTTGGGCGTGCCCGTCACCACGCACTATGGCAGCCAGGGATGGACGGGCCGGCAGTCGATCAGCAACTACATGAACAACCACATCGGCCACTTCGCCGATGGGTCGCAGGCCTTTGCCAAGGCGCTGTTCTTCGGCGGCGTGACGCGGCGCTTTCCGGGCTTGCGTGTGGGCCTGCTCGAAGGAGGGGCTGATTGGGGATCCCATGTCTACACCCATCTGGTCGACCGCTGGGAGAAGCGCAACAAGAACGCGGTGCGCAACTACGATCCAGCGGAAGCCGACGTCGAGCTGCTCGGCTCGCTGTTCGAGCGCTACGGCGCCGACTTGCTCAAGGGCCGCACGCTCGACAAGTCGAAACTGCTGCGCGACAGCCTCGGCATCTCCGCGCTGCCGCACAGCCGCGAGCCGAACGAATCGGAAATCGACGACTTCGCGCTCGCCGGTATCGAGAAGGTCGAGGACATCCGCGACCGCTGGGTCAACAACTTCTACTTCGGCTCCGAGGCCGACGACCGCACGGTGGCCGCGGCCTTTAACACCAAGGTGAACCCGCTGGGCACCAAGATCAACGCGATCTGGTCGTCCGACGTGGGCCACTGGGACGTGCCCGAGTTCACCGAGCCGCTGGCGGAAACCTGGGACCTGGTGCAGCAGGGCGTGATCTCGGCCGACGACTTCAAGGCCTTCGTCTTCGACAACCCGCATCGCTTCTACACCGAAGCCAACCCGCGCTTCTTCGAAGGCACCGAGGTCGGCCGCAAGCTCGGCCTGAAAGGCGCGAAGTGAACCGTACGGCACGCCCCCTGCTCGCCCGCCTGCGCCGTTGGGCCGCGCCGCTCGGCCTTCTCGCACTGATGGCCGGTGCGTTGCCCGCACAGGCGGCCCCGGAGACCATCCGCATCGGCGTGGCCACCGCGGGCGGCGGCGATCCGGTCACCTGGGGCGGCTCACCCGGCGGTGTCGCACGCGTCAACAACTGGCTGGAGGACGAATTCAAGGGCACGGGTATCAAGGTCGAATGGCTGTTCTTCAAGGGCGCCGGGCCGGCCGTGAACGAGGCGCTGTCGAACAAGCAGATCGACTTCGCCTATCAAGGCGACCTGCCCTCGATCATCGGCCGCTCCAATGGCCTGAAGACCAAGCTGCTGCTGGCGAGCGGCGCGCGCAACAACCTGTACCTGGTGGCACCGCCCAAATCCGACATCCGCTCGATCAAGGATCTGAAGGACCGCACGGTCTCGATCTTCCGCGGCACCAACGGCCACCTCGTCGCCATCAACGTGCTGGCCGCCAACGGGCTCGCCGAGCGCGACATCAAGGGCGTGAACCTCGACACCGGCAGTGCGCAGGCCGCGCTGGTGTCGAACGGCGTGGATGCGGCGTTCGGCGGCTACGAGTGGTTCAAGGTGCGTGATCAGGGCCTCGCCAAGGTGGTGTATTCCACGCAGGGGCAGGATCCGGCCTACACACGCCAGGCCTCGCTGCTGGTGCGCTCGGACTTCGAGCAGGCCAACCCGGCCGAGGTGCAGCGCGTGGTCGACGTGTTCGTGCGCGCCGCGCGCTGGTCGTCGGACGAGAAGAACCGCGAGGAACTCTTCCGCATCTGGGCGCGCAGCGGGACGCCGGTGGCTTCCTGGGCGGCGGAGTTCGATCAGCAGCAGCTTGCGGTACGCAATTCGCCGCTGGCCGACGACTTCATCATCGGGCGCTACAAGGCCGTGGTGGCCGACGCGCTCAAGCTCAAGCTGATCCGCCGCGAGGTGACGGTGGACGACTGGTTCGACACGCGCTACCTGAAGAATGCGTTGAAGAAACAAGGGCTGGAGAACTACTGGACAGCTTACGATGCCAAGGGACAGCCGAAGGCAGGCCAGTCGGTCGCTTCACGATGAGCAGGCTGTCTTGTTCCCTCGCCCGCTTGCGGGAGAGGGTCAGGGTGAGGGCATCGGCCTTCGCACGAGCACCGCATCCGCACGCCCCGCTGGCCCTCACCCCAGCCCTCTCCCCGAGGGAGAGGGAGCAACACGCATGAGCGCCGAAGTTGAGCTGACAGCCGTCCTGCAGCCGCGCGACGACGCAACCGCATCGTCGCTGCCCCGGCGCCGCATCGGCGATCGCGCGCTCCCCTGGCTGCTGCCCATTGCCCTGCTCGCTCTCTGGTACACCGGCGCGGAGCAAGGCTGGATCTCGCCCCAGGTTTTGCCGCCGCCGCAATTCGTGTGGGAAACCCTACGCGATCTCGCCACGAGCGGCGACCTGTGGCGGCACGTGAGCACCAGTTTCACCCGCGTGGGCGTCGGCTTCGCGGCCGGCAGCCTGCTGGGTCTCGCACTGGGCTCGGCCATGGGCTTGTCGCGAAGCTTCGAGGCTTATGTGCTGCCCACCTTCAATGCGCTGGTGCAGATCCCGGTGCTGGCATGGCTGCCGTTCGTGCTGCTGATCGTGGGCATCGGCGAACCGCTGAAGTACATCCTCATCGCCAAGGCGGCACTGGTGCCGGTGGCGCTCAACACGCTGCAGGGCTTCCGGCAGACGCCGTCCGCCCTGCGCGAGGTGGGCGAGGTCTACGGCTACACCCCGCGCCAGCAGGTGCTGGAGATCGTGTTGCCGCATGCCGTGCCCACACTCTTCACCGGCGTGCGGCTGGGCTTCACCAAGGCCTGGCTCTCGCTGGTCGTGGTGGAACTCGTGGCATCGAGCGAAGGGCTGGGCTACCTCATCGTCTATGGCCGGCAGCTGTTCCAACTCGACCTGGTGATGGCGGCCGTGATCGTGGTGGGCGCCATCGGCTATACCATCGACCGCCTGCTCGACCGCCTCGAAACCGCGATGCACCGGCGCCAGCCGGGCGGAGCCGCGCAATGAGCGACGCCGCCGAACTGGCTTCCGTGCAGCCGCTGCGGCCCGAGCAGCGCAGCCGCTGGCGCGGCTTCGTGCTGCCGGTGGCGGCTGCATTGCTGTGGTGGCTGCTGTCGTCGCTCGATGTCGTGAACTCGGCGCTTCTGGTGTCGCCCGCCAAGGTGTTCGACACCGCGGTCGACCAGGTGGCGAGTGGACGGCTCTGGCGTGCCCTCAGCGCCAGCCTGGCGCGCGAAGCGACGGGCTTCCTCATCGGCACCGCGTCGGGCCTCGTGCTCGGCGCGCTGCTGGGCTTGTCGCCGCTTTTCAACCGAATCGTTGGCCCGAGCTTCAACACCTTCAAGCAGATCTCGCTGTTCGCCTGGATTCCGCTGATCTCGGTCTGGTTCGGCCTGGGCGATGTCGCCAAGGTGGTGTTTCTCTCGCTGGCCGCCCTGGTGCCGGTGGTGGTCAACACCTGCGACGGCATCCGCACCGCGCCCGCCGGCCTGCTCGAGGTGGCGCGCGTCTACGGCTACACGCGCTGGCAGACCGTCACGCAAGTGGTGCTGCCGGCCGCCCTGCCCTCGATCTTCACGGGCGTCTACCTGGCGCTCATCTACTCCTGGCTTGCGACCATCGGCGCCGAATACCTGCTGGTGGCCGGCCGCGGCATCGGCAACACGCTGATCGAGGGCAGCGAGCATTTCCAGATGGACCTGGTCATCTTCGGCATGTTCGTGATCGGCCTCGTGGGCTGGCTCATGAACGCCTCTGCTCGCGCGCTGGAGCGCCGGCTGGCGCGCTGGACCGGGCGCGCTTGAACCACGCAGAAAGAACTCTCCTCCCATGACCTCCCTCCTTGCGAACCCTTCCAACGAACTCGACATCCGCGGCCTCGGCAAGCGCTATGCGAACACCCAGGCCAGCGGCGGTGAACTGCAGGTACTCGAAGGCATCGACCTGCACGTTCCGGCCGGCCGTTTCGTGAGCATCGTCGGCACCAGCGGCTGCGGCAAGTCCACTTTGCTGCGGCTCATCCTTGGACTCGATGCGCAGTATGAGGGGCGAATCCTGCTGGACGGCCAGCCGATCTCGGGCACCGGCCGCGAGCGCGGCATCGTGTTCCAGGACCACCGGCTCTTCCCCTGGCTCACGGTGGAGCAGAACATCGCGGTCGGGCTGCGCAACTCACCCTTCAGCGCCAAGGAAAAGCGCGACCTGGTGGCCGAGCACGTCGCGCTGGTCGGGCTCGAAGGATTCGAGAAATCCTGGCCGCACCAGATTTCCGGCGGCATGGCGCAACGCGTGGCCATCGCGCGCGGCCTGGTGAACCGGCCGCGCGTGCTGCTGCTCGACGAGCCCTTCGGCGCGCTGGATGCGCTCACACGCTCGCGGCTGCAGAACGAACTTCAGCGCATCTGGCAGAAGGAGCGCATCACCATGCTTCTCGTGACCCACGATGTCGAGGAGGCGGTATTCCTGGGCGATCGCGTGGTGGTGATGCAGCCCTCGCCTGGCCGCATCCGGCGTACGGTCGAGGTCGACCTGCCGCACCCGCGCAACCGCAGCGACCCGGCCTTCATCGCCTTGCGCGACGACGTGCTTGGCGACTTTCTCGATGTCGACACTGACCGCACGCCGGTCACCGCACCTCCGCCGGAACCGGCCGCAACCGGGTTGCCGCAGCGCTTGCAACTGGCCTGGTGAGCCCCGCAACCCTTTCTCTTTGTTTCAAGGCATTCGACCCATGGCTTCATCCACGCGCCAGTTCAAGCTCGGCGCCTTCCTCATGCAGACCGGCCACCACATCGCGGCCTGGCGCCATCCAGGCGCGCAGGCCGATGCAGGGAGCAACTTTCGCCACTATGTCGAGCTCGCGCAGAAGGCGGAAGCGGCCAAGTTCGACGCCGTCTTCCTGGCCGATTCCGTCGGCGTGCGCAACAGCGACCTGCCTTCTCTGTCGCGCACCGCGCGCGCCGACCACTTCGAACCGCTCACGCTGCTCTCCGCCATCGCGGCGCTGACCGAGCGTATCGGGCTTATCGCCACGGTGTCGACGAGCTTCAACGAGCCTTTCAACGTCGCGCGCAAGTTCGCTTCACTCGACCAGATCAGCGGTGGGCGTTCGGGCTGGAACCTCGTCACCTCCAGCGGCACCGGCGAGGCGCAGAACTTCAACCGCGACGAGCATTTCGAGCACGCGCTGCGCTACGAACGGGCGGCCGAATTCCACGACGTGGTCACGGGGCTGTGGGACAGCTGGGAGGACGACAGCTTCGTGCGCGACAAGCAAAGCGGCCAGTACTTCGACGGGCACAAGCTGCACGTGCTGGGCTACAAGGGCAAGCACTTCTCGGTGCGCGGCCCGCTCAATGTCGCACGCTCGCCGCAGGGAAGGCCGGTGGTGGTGCAGGCCGGTGCTTCGGAAGCAGGCCGGGACCTGGCCGCGCGCACGGCCGAAGTGATCTTCGTCGCGCACCAGACTTTCGAGGAGGCGCAGGCCTTCTATGCCGACATCAAGGGCCGGCTACCGCGCCATGGCCGCCATCCCGACGAGGTGAAGATCATGCCCGGCATCTTTCCCGTGGTCGGTCGAACCCAGGCAGAGGCCGAGGAGAAGTTCGAGCAGCTGCAGGAACTCGTGCATCCGGTGGTTGGCGTGTCGCTGCTGTCGAACGTGATCGGAGGCTTCGACTTCTCCGGCCTGCCGGTCGACGCTCCGCTGCCCGAACTGCCGGAAACCAACGGCCCCAAGAGCCGGCAACGGCTGCTGCTGGACTTGGCGCGCCGCGAAAACCTCAGCATCCGCGATCTGTATCTGCGCATTGCCGGCGCGCGCGGCCACCAGCAGGTGGTGGGCACACCTTCCCGCATTGCCGACCAGCTGCAGCAGTGGTTCGAGGAAGGCGGTGCGGACGGCTTCAACATCATGGCGCCGTGGTTCCCGGGTGGCCTGGACGACTTCATCGAGCTCGTGCTGCCCGAGCTGCGGCGGCGCGGCCTGTTCCGCACCGAGTACGAAGGCCGCACGCTGCGCGAGCACCTGGGCTTGCAGAGGCCCCTGCATCGCGCGCGTTCGGCCCGCGAAGCGCATTCGGCCGCCGTCGCGTGACCGCGTTCCCCACCACTCTTGTTCCCTCATCGTTCATGCCCCCGCAACCCCCTGCCTACGAGCAACTCACCGAGCGCTTCCGCCCCGTGTTCGCCCGCATCGCCGAACATGCCGCCCAACGCGAGAACGAGCGCGCACTGGCCTACGATGCCGTCACCTGGTTGCGCGAGGCGAACTTCGGCGCGTTGCGCGTGCCGCTCGCCCATGGCGGCCTCGGCGCTTCGGTCGAGCAGCTGTTCGATTTGCTCATCGAGCTTGGCGCGGCCGATTCCAACCTTCCGCAGATCCTGCGCGCGCACTTCGGTTTCATCGAACGGCTCTATGCCGAGATCGATCCCGAACTGCATGCACCCTGGCTGCGGCGCGCCGCCGACGGCGCGATCTTCGGCAATGCCACCACCGAGCTGGGCGAAGCCGAGGTGGGCACGTTGCAAACCAGGCTCACGCGCGACGGCAAGGGCTGGCTCCTCGACGGCGACAAGTACTACAGCACCGGCACCCTTTACGCCGACTGGATTCCCGTCACCGCGCAGCGCGCAGACGAGCCGGGCAGGCAAGGACGGGTACTGGTGCTGGTCCCCGCGGAGGCGAGTGGCGTGGAGCGCATCGACGACTGGCGCGGCTTTGGGCAGCGCCTGACCGGGTCGGGCACCACCCGCTTTCGCCGCGTCGCCGTCGAGCCGGGCAATGTGCTGTCCTACGATCGCGACCGGCCGACGCCGCTCACCGCCCATTTCCAGCTCACTCACCTGGCCACGCTGGCCGGCATTGCACGCGCGATCGAACGCGACGCGGTTGCCTTCGTGCAGCCGCGCAAGCGCGTCTACAGCCATGGCAGCGGCACCACACCGCGGGAAGACCCTCTGGTGCAGCAAGTGGTGGGGCAGCTTTCCAGCGCGGCCTTCACCGCAGCAGCGGCCGTGGCTGCAGTGGCACGCGGATTGGGAGACATCGACCGGCTGCGCCAGCGTGGCGAGCCCGTTCCCGAAAGTCTGATTGTCGACGTGGAGCTGCGCACCGCCAAGGCGCAGGTCGGCATCGTCGACATGGTGCTGAACGCCGCCACACGGCTGTTCGATGTCGGCGGCGCTTCGGCGCTGCAGGAAGACCGGCGGCTCGATCGCCACTGGCGCAATGCGCGCACGCTGGCCTCGCACAACCCGGTCGTCTACAAGGCACGCATGGTCGGCGACCATGCACTCAACGGAACCCGGCCCACCTTCTATTGGGCCGTGGGGACCAGCGCCGAAAGTTGATCACGCTTCGCCGGGGCGATGGCGGAACTGCGCCGCCGCATGGCGTGCAGGGAGCCGGTCACCGGCGTCGAACAGCTTGCGCCGCAGGCTGCCTTCGGCATAGGCGGTCTTGTAGACGCCACGGTTTTGCAGCTCGGGCACGACCAGGTCCACAAAATCCTCGTAGCTCTCGGGCACCACGGTACGGCTCAGGTTGAAGCCGTCTGCGCCGGTTTCTTCGATCCACGACTGCAGTTCGTCCGCCACCTGCGACGCATCGCCGACGATGGCCGGATAGCGCCCGCCGAGCTCGAACAGGTCCAGCAGCTTGTGGCGCGTCCAGCCCTGCTGCTCGGCGGTGCGGGTCGCCGACTCGATCGCGTTGGTTTTTCCGTAGTCGATCGGTTCGTCCAGGCCGTAGCGCGCGTAGTCGATGCCGGTGCTGGCAGAGAAATGGGCCAGGCCGGCTTCGCGGCTTGCGTAGTCCCGGTAGTCCGCATACTTTTCCCGTGCTTCTTTCGCGCTGGCGCCCGGCACCACCGCCGCACCGACGAACACCTTGATGTCGTCTGGGCGCCGGCCGGCCAGTACCAGTTGCTCCCGCAGCGCCTGTACGCTCTTGCGTGCCGCGTCCTTGCTGGGCGGCGAGATGAAGACGCACTCCGCATGCCGCGCGGCAAAGCGCTGGCCACGGCCGGAACTGCCGGCCTGGAACAGCACCGGCGTGCGCTGCGGCGAGGGCTCGGCCAGGTGATACCCCTCGACCTGGTGGTAGCGGCCCTCGTGTCGGACCTTGTGCACCCGGGCCGGGTCGGCGAACACGCGCGCGGCCTTGTCGCGCTGCACGGCTGCGTCTTCCCAGCTCCCCTCCCACAGCTTGTAGAGCACCTCCAGGTACTCGTCGGCCCTTTCGTAGCGTTCGTCATGTGCGATCTGCTTCGCCAGGCCCATCGCGCGCGCGGCGCTGTCGAGGTATCCCGTGACGATGTTCCAGCCGATGCGACCGCGCGTGAGATGGTCCAGCGTCGAGAAGCGCCGCGCCAGCAGGTAAGGCTGCTCGTAGGTGAGATTGACGGTGACGCCGAAGCCCAGGTGCCGTGTTGCCGCCGCCATGGCCGACACCAGCATCAGCGGGTCGTTCACTGGGAACTGGATCGATTCGCGCAGCGTCACGTCGACGTTGCGCTGGTAGACGTCGTAGACGCCCACGATGTCGGCGATGAACAGGCCGTCGAAGAGGCCGCGCTCCAATGTGCGCGCCATGCCGGTCCAGTATTCGAGCGTGTTGTACTCGAGCGAGCGGTCGCGCGGATGGGTCCACAGGCCGTGATTGATGTGGCCCACGCAGTTCATGTTGAATGCGTTGAGCAGAATCTGTTTCTTCTGCGCCATGTCAGAACGCCGGCAGCACGCCGCCGGCGAAAGTCTTGACGATGAAGTCGCGCACCTCGTCGGTCTGGTAGGCCTTGACGAGTTGGCCGACCCAGGGCTGCTCCTTGTCCTGCTCACGCACCGCGATCAGGCAGGCATAGGGACCCTCCTTGTCCTCGACCAGAATGCCGTCCTTCGCCGGATTGAGGCCTGCCTTGTTGGCATAGTCCGCGTTGACGGCCGAGGCGTCGGTGTCGTCGAGTGTGCGCGGCAGCTGGGCAGCCTCGATCTCGACGAAGCGGAACTTCCGCGGATTCTCGATGATGTCGCGCGGCGTGGCGTTGATGCCCGCGATCGGATCGATACCGCTCTTGAGCTTGATGGCGCCGGCCTTCTGCAGCAGCAACAGCACACGGCTTTCGTTCGACGGATCGTTGGGAATGGCAATGTTTGCGCCTTCCGGCAGGTCCTTGAAGGCCTTGTATTTGCGCGAATAGATCGCGATAGGACCAATCCAGGTGCGGCCGAAGCCCACGATCTTGTAGCCCCGCGAACGCACCTGTGCCGCGAGGAAGGGCCGGTGCTGGAAGCTGTTGGCATCCAGGTCGCCGGCATCCAGCGCGGCGTTGGGCCGGCTGTAGTCGGTGAAGGGCACGATCTGGATCTTGAGGCCGTAGTCGCGCTCGGCCACGCGCTTGGCCACCTCGAAGGTCTGCTCGTGCGGACCGGTCGTCACGCCGACCTTCAGGACCTTGGTGGTGCCGGGCTGCTCCTTCAGCGTCGAGAAGGCCGGCAGGCCCGCGCCGGCGGCCGCCGCGGCCGAGGTGAGTTGCAGCAGGCGGCGGCGCGACAGCGCGGCCGGAATCGACGAGATGCGGCTCAAGGGAAACTCCGAAGAAGAAACGAACAAGGAAGAAAGAGGCCGGTGCTCACAGCGCGCCGTGGCGCGGCGGGAGCCGGCCGTTGAGGTAGTAGTTGCCGATGTGGTGGTACTTCCAGCGCACCGGGTCGTGCAGCGTGTGGGTGCGCGCGTTGCGCCAGAAACGGTCCAGCCCCAGGCCGTCGAGCGTGGCGCCGGTGCCGGCGAGTTCGAACAGGCGGTTGCCGGCGTCCAGCGAGGCAGTGGTGCTCAGCACGCGGGCCTCGGCCACCGCGATCGACGCCGCGGCCACGCTGTGCTCGTCGGGGGCGCGCTGCGCCGCCTCGACGAAACGCGAGGCGCGGCGCAGCAAGGCCTCGGCCGCGCGCAGGCGCACCGCCACCTCGCCGGTCAGCTGGATCGCGAGCGGGTCTTCGCTGGCGCGTTCCACGCCGGCATCGATCCATGGCCGCGCGCGCTCGCGCACGAAAGGCAGCGTGGCCTCGAAGGCGCCACGCCCGATGCCGAGGTCGATGGCGGCGTGCAGCAGCTGTGCAAAGGGGCCGATGGTGGTGGGCCGCTCGAAGGAGGCCAGAAAAGGAATGACCCAAGCGGGATCGATCTGCACCCCTTCGAAGCGCACCGATCCGCTGCCGGTCACGCGCTGGCCGAATCCGTCCCAGTCGTCCACGATGCTCACGCCCTGGGCGCGGCGCGGGACGAAGGCGAGCTTGGTCACCTCACGCTCACCCTCCTGTGCCACGACCAGCGTGGGGATCCAGTGCGCGAACAGTGCGCCGGTGCAGTAGAACTTCTGCCCGTCGACCTGCAGGCTGCCGCCCTCTTCGTGCAGGCGCGTGCGGCGCTTGAAATCCTTGTGGCCGATCTCCGCGAGCGCGTTGCCGAAGCGCTCGCCTTCGAGCACGCGGCGGTAGAAGAAGCTTTTCTGGGCCTCGGTGCCCCCGACCCTCAGCACTTCCAGCGCGTAGTAGTGGTTCTGCGGAATCTGTCCGAGCGAGCCGTCCGCGGCCGAGATGATGGCGATGATCTCCGCCAGCGTGCGCAATGAGACGCCTGCACCGCCGTGCTCGCGCGGCACGGTGATGGCCCAGAGGCCGCTGGCGGTGAAGCGCTCCAGTTCGGCCCGAGGCAGGCGCCGGTCGCGGTCGCGCACCGCGGCATCCCGCGCGAAGTCGGCGGCGAGCTCGCGTGCAATCTCCAGTGCCTGGCCGTCGTCGCGGATGCGCAGCGGTTTCTGCGAAGGAATCGGCGCGGGCTTTTCAACCGGCGAGCCTGGAACTCCCGCCGCCGGCGCCTCGGATGCACGATCGAAAAGAATAGCGGTAAGCGGCATCGGTCAGTTCCAGGAATGCCGAGGTGGCGGCACGTTGTTGAGCAGGTAGTTGCCGATCAGATGTGCCTTCCAGCGCACCGGGTCGTGCAAGGTGTGGATGCGGGCGTTGCGCCAGTGCCGCCCCAGGTTGTGGGCTTCACGCGTGGACGAAGAGCCGGCGAGCTCGAACAGCTTCTCGGTGGCGTCGAGCGCGATGCGCGTGGTCAGCACCTTCGCCTCGGCCGCTGCGACAGAAGCGCGTGCGCTGGATTCGGTGGTAACGGGCTGTGCCGCCGCTGCATCGAGCGTGCGACCGCTTTCCAGCACCACCTCGTGCGCGGCATGCAGGTCCACCTCCAGGCGGCCGACGTCCTGGATGATGTAGAGGTCGTCCGCGGCGCGGGCCACGCCGGAATCGGTCCAGGGCCGCGCATGCTCGCGTACGAAGGCGATCGCCTCGGCGAGTGCCGCCTGCGCGATACCTTGGTCGATGGCCGCCTGCAGAAGCTGCGAGGCCGGGCCGAAGAGGCCGGGCCGATCGGACAGCTGCCAGAGCGGCAGCACGTCGGCCTCGTCGACCGGAACGGCGTCGAAGCGCACCGTGCCGCTCGCGGTGGTGCGTTGGCCGAAGGAAGACCAGTCGTCGATCACAGTGAGCCCAAGCGCATCACGCGGTACCCACACTTGCACGGCCCGGCCCTGGTCATCCAGCGCACGCGTCGGCACGCGATGGGCGAAGAGCGCGCCCGTCGAATAGAAGCGCTCGCCGTCCAGGCGCAGACCCTGCGGCGTATGGCGCAGCCGTGTCGTGCTCTCCACGATGGTCTTCGCCTGCCTTTCCGGCCCGGCGTTGCCCAGCCGTCGGCCCGCGAGCACCTCGGCGTAGAAGCGGGTCTTCTGCGCCTCCGTGCCGACCTCGCGGAGCACGCCCAGCACGCCGAAGTGATTCTGCGGAATCTGGCCGAGCGAGCCATCGGCGGCCGACAGGATCACGAAGACCTCGGCCAGCGTTGCGTAGGACACGTCGGCGCCGCCATGCGCGCGCGGCACGGTGATGCCGCCGAGCCCGCTCTCTGACCACAGCTCGAGCTCTTCCCACGGCAGGCGCCGCGCGCGGTCGCGCCCGGATGCACCGGGTGCGAACAGCGCTGCAAGGCGGTGCGCCGCCTCCAGCGCCTCTTCGTCGCTGCGGATGCGCTGCACGCGCACGGAATCAGGAGTCATGGTGAGGGAAGAAAAAAGTCAGGCCACGACTGTGCCGGCCGCGCGGAGCTTTTCACGCATGGACCCTAGAAGCATTTCAGCTATGGATATGCGGATTCCAGAGCTGGCATTCCGCTACGAACGCGGCGACAAGGCCGACGCCGTGCCCGCGCGCAGCCGGCGCAGGGCCCTGACCGGCACGTAGCCGTGGGGTGCGCGCCGCGCCACCTCGTGCGGCGAGGCTGGCGCAACGCCCCAGGCCGCTGCGGTCAATGCGAGCACGTGGCGAGCCTGGGCCGCAGGAGAAACATGGAAGTTGCGCGCTGCTGGGATTGGAATCTCTCTTTCTCGTCTGAAGCCTTGCGTTATTTTGCGAATCCAAGTGGCGCGTTCCAACGACCGATTGCGAGTTTCCTGATGCGGAAATCTCTCATGCCGCCACCCTGCCTGTTTGCGAATAAGCATGCGCGGTTTTCTTCGTTGAAGGGACGAGCGGGGCTTCCTAGGATCGGCGCTTCGCAACCAGCCAGACCGCTCCCGTGCCGGGGCGCGCCGCCATGCCCATCGAGATGCCCTCCCCTTTCCCTGCCAGCGCCCAGCCTTCGAGGCGCCTGGCGCTCAAGACCTTCGCTTCGCTCGCATCCGTGGCGGCCATCGGCAGCCTGGGACTCGCGGGCTGCTCGCGCGAAGCCGGCGGCCCGGCCGTGGTGAGGAAGACCGGCGACAAGGTCGCCTTCAAGTACCCGAACAACCCGTCGTTCGACCTGATCTACCTGGCCGACGAGCTCGGCTATTTCGAGGGCACCAACACCCGCCCCGACTACGTCGGCAAGATCGCCGCGCCGCAGATCATTCCGCTGGTGGGCACGGGCGAGATCGACTTCGGAAGCCGCATGGTGCCGCTCGTGATCTCGGCCATTGCGTCAGGCGCAGACCTCAGGGTGGTGGCTGCAGGCGGCAAGACGCTGCAGGAGGCGCCGCACATGAAGTATTTCGTGCGCAAGGACTCAGGCATCCGCCAGCCCAAGGACCTCGAGGGCAAGACCATCGGCTTCAACAGTTTCGGCGCCTGCGCCGAGTTCGTGACCAAGAAGTACCTGCGCCAGCACGGCGTGGACGTGACGAAGATCAACTTCGTCGTGATCCCCGACGAGCAGGCCGAGCAGACGCTGGTGACCGGCAACACGGACCTCGCGATCATCCATGCGCCTTTCTCGGGCCGTGCCGACAACGCCGAGACGCTGGTGCGGCTGTGGAGCGATTACGACCTCGACGGCGGCCTTGGCGGCATGGCGCCGTACAGCGCGCACGGCCAGTTCATTCGCCAGCACCCGGAGGCGGTGCGCGACGTGGTGGCGGCGCTGGCCAGGGCCGGCAACTGGGTCAACGCCAACACCGAGGATGCGCGCAAGCTCGTGGCCAAGCGCATCAACATGGAGCTGAAGAATGTCGACCGCTACGCCTATGTCGATGACCTAGTGGTGACCGAAGCGCCGATCCAGTACTACATCGACATCCTGCAGTCCGAGGGCAAGCTCGCCGCTGGCAAGGTGGCGGTGAAGGACGTCTACACCAACGAGTTCAATCCCTTCGCGCAGCAGCAGGCCGCCAAGTCCTGAGGACCCGCCTTTCATGAGCCTCAAGATCTCGGCCCGCGACCTGCGGATGGACTATGCGGCGCGTGGCGCGAGCGAGCGCGTGCGCGTGCTCGAAGGCTTCGACCTGGACGTGCGCGACGGCGAATTCCTCTCGGTGCTCGGCCCCTCGGGCTGCGGCAAGTCGACCTTCCTCGGCATCCTGGCCGGGCTGACGGAGCGCACCGGCGGGCGCATCGCCATCAACGGCCAGCCGCTGGCGGGTATCAACCGCAACCAGGGCGTGGTGTTCCAGGGCTATGCGCTGTTTCCGTGGCTCTCGGTGCTCGACAACATCGCAGTCGGGCTGGAGATTCGCGGCATCGGAAAGTCCGAACGCCGCCGCACCGCGCACGAATACCTCGAACTGGTGGGCCTGTACGGCTTTGCGGACCGCTATCCGCACGAGATCTCCGGCGGCATGAAACAGCGCGTGGCCATTGCGCGCTCGCTCGCCTACAAGCCCGACGTGCTGCTGATGGACGAGCCCTTTGCGGCGCTGGATGCGCAGACGCGCGAGATCCTGCAAAGCGAGCTGCTGCGCATCTGGGAGCAGTACCGCAAGACGATCGTCTTCATCACGCACAGCCTGGAGGAAGCCGTGTACCTCTCGGACCGGGTGGCGGTGATGACGCAGCGGCCCGGGCGCATCAAGGACATCATCGACATCCCACTCGCGCGACCGCGTTCGGCGGAGGTGCGCCACACGGGCGAGTTTGCCGCGCTGCGCCAGCGCGCGTGGGAGGTGCTGAAGGATGAAGTGCAGATCGGGCTGAAGCCGCGGTCGCTTGAGGGAGTGGTGTCATGAGCGCAGTGCTGAATGCGCCGGTGGCCCGCTCACCGGGCCGCTTTTTGAGATTCGCACGCAGCCTTGGCCGGGTGGCCGAACGTGGCATTGGCATCGTGATCTTCCTCGCGCTTTGGGAGGCGCTGCCGCGTCTGGGCGTGGTGAGCGATGCCTACCTCAGCCCGCCATCCGCCGTGCTCGCAAGCATCGCCCAGCTCGTCGACACCGGCCAGCTCTGGAAGCACGTGGCGGCCAGCCTGCAGCGTTCGTTGTGGGGCCTGGTGCTCGCGAGCTTTTCGGGCGTGGTGCTGGGCCTTTTGATCGGCAGCTCCAAACGCCTCGCGGCCATCGTCGATCCGGTGCTGCAGCTCTTCCGGCAGACATCAGCGTTCGCGCTGTTTCCGGTGTTCATCCTGTTCCTGGGCATTGGCGAGCTGTCGAAGGTGGCGATCATCTTCTGGGCCTCGTTCTGGCCTGTGCTACTGAGCACCGTGAGCGGCGTGAAGCAGGTCGACCGGCTGCTCGTGAACTCGGCGCTGTCGATGGGCGCCTCCCGCCGCTTCGTCTTCTTCAAGGTGGTGCTGCCGGCGTCGCTGCCGTCGATCTTCACCGGCGTGCGGCTGGCGGGTGCCTACAGCATCACGGCGCTGGTGGCGGCCGAGATGATCGGCGCGCATTCGGGCCTGGGCTTTCTCACGCTCAACTCGCAGGAGACCTTCCAGATCCCGACCATGTACGCCGGCATCCTGCTTCTGGCCGTGCTCGGCCTGCTGCTCAACTACTTGCTGGCCCTGCTGGAGCGCCGGCTGCTGCGCTGGCGCAAGGGACTGAGCCTGGATGACTGAGCGCCGGTTGTCCAAGCGCGGACTGGCGCTGGCCAGCGCGGCGCTCGTGCTGGCGGTGGCGCTCGCAGGCATCGGCGCCGCCTGGGCTTTCGCGGCGCCACCGCTGTCGGGACTGCCCAAGGGACCGGTGCTCGCCCGTGCGATCGAGCGCGGGAAGCTGGTCGTGGGCGTGCGCCGCTATCCGCGGCCCGCCCCGCCCGAGGCGCCGACGCCGCCGGAGCCCGACGACTTCGACGCCACGCTCGCACGGCAACTGGCGGCTTCGCTCGGCGTGCCGCTGGAACTGGTGGGCCTCGACGCTGCGGCGCAGGAAACCGCGCTGCGCGAAGGCCGCGTCGACTTGCTGGTGGCCGGTGTGCCGGCGCAACCCGCGTCCGGCATCTCGGCCGCGCCCGGCAGCTACGACATCGGCCGCGGCCTCGTGGTCTCGCTCAGGCGCGGCAAGGTTCAGGAGCCGTCTGCGCTGCGCGGCGCTTCGGTCTGCGTGGGCGAAGGTTCGGGTTACGCCGGCGCGGTGTCGCAGCGCTATGGCGCACGGCCGCGCAGCTATCCCTCTTCTGTGCACGCAGTGTCGGCCTTCATGGCCGGCGAGTGCGTCGCGCTGGCCGAGGACGCCCGGGTCCTGGAACGGCTCATGCAGAACGAGGAATGGCGCTTCTACAAGCCGCTGGCGAGCGATCTGCGCTTGCCCTCGGACGCGGCCATTCGACTGCTCGAGGGCGATGCCGTGTCGCGCGACTACCTGGCGGCGGCCCTGCGCCAATGGCGTGCCGACGGTACGCTGGACAGGGCGCGCGGCGCCCGTGCGGGCAACCTGCAGTTGGAGATCACGCTGCTCAAGGACGGCTTCGTCTGCCACTCCTGAGGGGCGCGGGGCGTGTCAGGCCTGTGGGGCGCGCCATTGCGCAAGTGCGAAATCACGGCTCACGAGGTTCTCGGCGAGCAGGAACTTCTTGACCTCGTCGAGCAGCGCCAAGCCCTCAGGCGGATACGCGGCCTCGGGGAAATGGGAGAGCGGGTGCGAGATCTTCACGATCTCGAGCGGAAAGCCGCTCACCTCCGCGTGAAAGGCGTAGTAGTCCGCACTGTTGCGGCGGATCTCCTGCAGCGCCGTTCGACGTGCACGCGTCCAGGCGGCAGGCAGCTCGGGTGCAGCCGCAAGCAGCTTGCTCGACGCAACGATCACCGAGGTGCCGCGCAGCGCCGGGTGCCTGTCGGCTTCGTCGATGACCGGATAGCCGCGCGAGGCGAGCAGCGGCCCCACGTCGATCTGTGCCGCAAAGGCCGCGATCGAGCCCTGGTCGAGCGCCGCCTCGCCGTCGCGCGGGAACATGTGGATCACCTTGACGGATTTCTGCAACTCGTTTTCCTTGAGCAGGCCCAGCACGTAGCGGTGCATGTAGGAACCGCGCGCCACGCCGATGGTCTGGCCTTCGAGTTCCTTCACGCTGCGTGCGCCGTTGCGCGGCGTGAGCAGCCAGACGTTCATGCCGATAGCGTCGAAACCGATGAGCTGGCCATCGAGGCCCCGCGAGCGAGCCACCACGGCGGGCGTGTCGCCGTAGATACCAACATCGAGCGCGCCCGAGAGGAAGGCCTCGTTGAGATCGGGTCCATTCGGAAAGTTGCGCGTCGTCACTTCCTTGAAACCGAGCGGAGCCAACTCGCGCTGCAGATGGCCCTGGCGCAGGGCCCAGCCGGTGGCGGCCGCGGGCTTCTTGCCGGGGCCGATGTAGCCGAGACGCAGCACCTGACCACTGCCTTGTGCGAGGGAGAAACCGGGCAATGCGCTCGCGGCGGCCGCGGCGACGGCGCCACGCAGCAACCGGCGGCGGCTGGAGGGATCGGACATTGGAAGGACTCGCAGCAGGAAGGAAGAAAAGAAAAGCAGACTCAGTGCGTCCGCCGCAGGAGTTCAAAGCTCGCATCGGCCGACGCGGTCGAATGCCGGCCGCGGCCCCAGCCGATGGCGCTGCGATAGCTGCCCATCAAGGCCGTGGCCGCGGCATCGCGCTCCTCGGCGGTGGCGCTGCGGTCCGCGATGGGCGCGACGTACAGCGCATCCTCGGGGCAGTACAGCTCGCACATGAAGCAGGTCTGGCAGTCGTCCTGCCGGGCGATACGCGGCGCGCCGCCCGGCACCGCCTCGAACACATTGGTCGGGCAGGCATTCACGCAGATGTTGCAGCCGGTGCAGCGCTCGGCGCTGATGACTTCGATCATGCGGCCACCTCGTCCCGCACCGCATGACGCTGCACCCAGACCTCGTCGAGCCCGCCGCTGAGCAGCCGGTGGCGTTGCGCCGGGTCGGTCGCACCATGTTCGCGTCGGCGGTGCATGCCGCGCGTTTCGGTCCGCTGCAAGGCGCTGCGATACATCCAGCGCGAGGTGGCGAGCATGGCGGCGGCTTCGCGTGCGCGAACCGCCTCTGTCGCCGTGGCAGCCGGCGCGCTGGTGCGCAGGCGGGCCCAAAGTGCATCGAGCCGGCCGAGCGAGTCGCGCAGCGCATCGCCCTCGCGGAACCAGTTGCGCTCGTAGGGAAAGACTTCCGCCTGGACGGCGCGGATCACGGCCTGGCTGTCGAACGCCGCGGCGCCGCGCGAGGAAAGCGCCACACCGCCTGCGCGCAAGGCCGTGCGTCGGGATCCGGCGGCGCGCGCGTCCCGTCCGAATGCCGCCGCGCCTGCGCCGGCCCAGAACCCGGAGGACAGGGCCCAGGCCGCGTTATGGCTGCCCCCGCCCGTGAAGCCGCCGCAGATCAGCTCGCGGGTTGCCGCATCACCCGCGGCGTAGAGGCCGGGCACGGAGGTGGCGCAGCTGTCGTCCACCAGGTGCAGACCGCCCGTGCCGCGCACCGTGCCTTCGAGCCGCAGTGTCACCGGGAAGTGCTGGGCAAACGGATCGATGCCCTGCCGATCGAATGAGACGAAGAAGTTGGGCTGCGCCGTGCGCATCCATGCGCGGATCTGCGCGTCGGCGCGGTCGAGGCAGGCGAACACGGGTTGCGATTGCAGCGTCTGCGCGATCACGCTGCGCCCTTTGGACGAGCCAGCGCCCTCGATGGGCGTGCCGTCGGCCGTGTAGAAGGTCGCCCAGTTGTAGAACAGCGACTTGGTGACCGACGAGAAGGCCGGGCCGAGGCCATAGGCATTCGAGAACTCCATGCCCGACAGCGCTGCGCCAACTTCGGCCGCCATCAGTTGGCCGTCGCCGGTGAGCACGTTGCAGCCGAGCGCCCGGCTCAGGAACGCGCAGCCGCCGGTGGCGATGACGACCGCGCCGGCACGCGCGACCCAGGTGCCGCCGCTCTGGCGGTTCACGCCGGTGGCGCCGCAGACGGTGCCGTGCTCGTCCACCAACAATTCCAGCGCAGGGCTGTGGTCGATGATGCGCGCGCCCGCTTCCTTCACCCGCTTGCGCATCAGCCGCATGTATTCAGGACCTTGCAGCGAGGTGCAGCGCAGTGCGCCCTGGTCGTCCGCGGGGAACGGATAGCCCCAGTCCTTGAGCCGCTCGACGTTGGCCCAGGTCTGTTCGAGCACCCGGTCCATCCAGGCATGCTCGGCGAGGTGGCCGCCCATGGCGAGCCGGCTGGCCTTGGCGTCCTTGCGCGCCGTGCCGTCCGGCGGCACGTGCCAAAGGCCTGTGCCCGAAGGCGCGGTTGCACCCGAGGTGCCGCAAAAGCCCTTGTCGGCCAGCAGCACGCGCGCGCCCTGCGCGGCCGCGCTCACCGCGGCCCACGCGCCTGCAGGGCCGCCGCCGATCACCAGGACATCGGCCTGATGCCTGTCGCTGCCGTCTCCCCCCGAAAGAAGCTGCCGCTCGAAATCTCTCGCGCCCATGTTGGTTGCCTCGCAATGCAAAGAAGGCGACCGTATCAAGGGGCGCCTGCGTGCACAACGAAGAAAAGCAGGGAACGATATGCGCCCGGTGCACGAAGCGCGGCAACCCTGCCGGTCAGGTGCGCCGCTGCCCCGCCAACCGCCGCACCACAGCCACCAGCCCATCGATCTCGTCGAAGGTGTTGTAGAAGGCCAGCGATGGCCTCACGGTGGTCTCGACACCGAAGCGGCGCAGGATCGGCTGCGCGCAATGGTGGCCCGTGCGCACGGCGATGCCTTCGTCGTTGAGCGCATGGCCCACCTCTTCGGTGGTGTAGCCGTCGAGCACGAAGGACATCACGCTGGCCTTGTCGGCCGCCGTGCCGATCAGCCGCACGCCGCGAATCGCGCCAAGCTCAGCCATGCCATACACGAGCAGATCGTGCTCGTAGCGCGCGATGTTCTCGATGCCGACCTTGTTCACGTAGTCGATGGCCGCACCCAGCCCCACGGCATCGGCGATGTTGCCGGTGCCGGCCTCGAACTTGTTCGGGATCGGCTGGAACACGGTCTTCTCGAAGGTCACGTCGGCAATCATGTTGCCGCCGCCCTGCCAGGGCGGCATGTCCTCGAGCACCTCGCGCTTGCCCCACACCACGCCGATGCCGGTGGGGCCGAACACCTTGTGGCCGGAGAAGACGAAGAAGTCGGCACCGATGTCCTGCACGTCCACGCGCATGTGCGAGACCGACTGCGCGCCGTCGACCAGCGCCTTCGCGCCCGCCCGGTGCGCCAGTTCTACGATTTCCTTCACCGGTACCACGGTACCCAGTGCGTTGGACACCTGCGTGACCGCGACGATCTTCGTGCGGTCGTTCAGCAGCTTGCGGTACTCATCGAGCAGCACCTGGCCCGAATCGTCCACCGGAATCATGCGCAGCTTCGCGCCCTTGGCGGCGGCGAGCTGCTGCCACGGCACGATGTTGGCGTGGTGCTCGAGGTTCGAGACGATGATCTCGTCGCCCTCGCCCACGTGCTGAGCGCCCCAGCTCTTGGCCACGAGGTTGATCGCCTCCGTGGTGCCGCGTACGAAGATCACCTCTTCGACCTCGGGTGCGTTGATGAATTTGCGCACACGCTCGCGCGCGCCTTCGTAGGCGTCGGTGGCGCGCGCGGCCAGTTCATGCGCTGCGCGGTGGATGTTCGAGTTCTCGTGCGCGTAGAAATACGCGATGCGGTCGATGACCGACTGCGGCTTGTGCGTGGTGGCGGCGTTGTCGAACCACACCAGCTGCTTGCCGTTCACGCGCTCCTGCAGGATCGGGAAGTCGCGCCGCACGGCGTGGACGTCGAACGGCGGATGCCGGCCGCTGCCGGCGAGCGGAGCAGCGTCGGCACCGCGCGGATCGGGCTTGGCCGGCGTCACGAAGCCATTGGGCAGGCGCACCGCATCGACGAAGTAGAACTGCGGTTGACTGCTGCTCCCTCGCCCCTCCGGGGAGAGGGTTGGGGTGAGGGGCGGCGGCGATGGAACGCCGGCAAGTGATTGAACGCTCCTGCCCTCACTCCAGCCCTCTCCCGCAAGCGGGAGAGGGGGCAAGACCTGCGGAGGGGCAGACACGGTAGAGGCCGCGCCGGCCGCCGGATGCCCGAAGCTGTTGTTCAGGAAGTAGAACGGCGACGCGCCCGCTTGCGACGCGGAAGGCGTGGCGGGCGCGTTGGCCTGCTGTGGCACGCCCAGCACCGAACTGCCGAGACGAGGCTCGAAGGCCGGTGCCACCGACAGCACCGTGTCCGGCACGCCATTGCCCGCCACCGCGTGCGGCGCCAGCGCCGGCGCGCGGTTCGCGAGCGACGGCAGTTGCGTGGGCGATGCCGGCACCAGGTTGGCGCCGGGAATCTGCCCCTGCGGGATCGGCGCGCCAGGGACGCTTGGCCCGAAGCCCGCCGGGCTCGCCAGCGGCGACCCCGGGGGCGCGATGTTGGCGGGAAACTGCGCGCCCGGCACCAGTGCGCTGGAAACCCCCGGCAGCGCGCTCGGCGGCGTGCCCGGCAGCGCGGAGAACATGGCGCTCGCCATGCGCGCGAGAACGGCCGGGTCGAACGGCGCCTCGCCAGGAATCGATGGTGTGCTGCTCACCGCGGCTTACTTGTAGGTGTCGGGATAGTCGTGGTACTTGCCGATCTCGACATCGTCGAGCACGGCCAGCGCGTCGGTGGTCAGCACCGCCAACGAGCAATACAGCGAGATCAGGTACGACGCGATCGCATGGTTGTCGATGCCCATGAAGCGCACCGACAGTCCCGGGCCCTGCTCGCCCGACAGGCCCGGCTGGAACAGGCCCACCACGCCCTGGCGCTTGTCGCCCACCCGCAGCAGCAGGATCTTGCTCTTGCCGTCGGCCACGGGCACCTTGTTCGAAGGGATCAGCGGGATGCCGCGCCAGGTGATGAACTGCGAGCCGAACAGGCTCACCGTCGGCGGCGGCGTGCCGCGGCGCGTCGCCTCACGGCCGAAGGCGGCAATGGCCAGCGGGTGCGTGAGAAAGAAAGCGGGCTCCTTCCACACCTTGGTCAGCAACTCGTCCAGGTCGTCGGGCGTCGGCGCGCCGGTGAGCGGGAAGATGCGCTGCTCTTCGCTCACCTGGGCCAGGAGGCCGTAGTCGGGGTTGTTGATGAGCTCGCTCTCCTGGTTCTCCTTGATCGTCTCGATCGTGAGGCGCAGCTGCTCCTTGATCTGGTCGTGCGGGCTGCTGTAGAGGTCGGAGATGCGGGTGTGCACGTCGAGCACCGTGCTCACGGCGTTGAGGTAGTGCTCGCGCGGGTTCTCTTCGTAGTCGACGAAGGTGCGCGGCAGCTGGTTCTCTTCTTCGCGCGAAGTGCAGGTGACCTTGATCGATTCGGGGTTCCTGACCTTGTTGACGCGGTAGATGCCCGCCTCCACCGGCACCCATTGCAGCAAGTGCGTCAGCCAGCGCGGGCTGATGGTCTCCAGCTGGGGGACTGTCTTGGTGGCATTGGCCAGTTGGCGGGCGGCGTTGTCGCCAAGGGCGGTGATACCACCGACTGTTGCACTCATGAATCAAGGCTCCGTAGTGAGAGAAGTGGCCGCAAGTGTCGGGCGGCCTGGGGTTTTCCCTCAACAGGCTATAGCCGCCAAGTTGATCCTTCGCACAAGGCGCGATTGCTCCAGCTGCTCGCAGCGCAGCAGCAGGCCCACCATGTTGATGTCCAGCGCCGCGGCCAGCTTGTGCGCCGTGACGATCGATGGGATGACACGCCCGCGCTCCACTTCGCCGACATAGGAGCGGTTCAGGTCGGCGCGCTCCGCCAGCGCTTCCTGCGACCAGCCCTTGCCTTCGCGCAGCTGGCGGATGGTCACGCCGAAGTCTTCGACGAAAGCCTTCATGCGCCCGCTCCCTGCGGCGCGTTCTGCAGGCTGGCTTGGGTGACGCTGGCGCCGGGCTTCACATCGTCGGTGATCCACACGTTGCCGCCGATGACCGCGCCCTTGCCCAGCGTCACCCGGCCGAGGATGGTGGCGCCGGCATAGACCACCACGTCGTCCTCCACCACCGGATGCCGCGGCAGCCCCTTCTGCAGGTTGCCTTCGGCATCGGTCGGAAAGCGCTTGGCGCCCAGCGTCACGGCCTGGTACAGCCGCACGCGCTTGCCGATGACCGCCGTTTCGCCGATCACGACGCCGGTGCCGTGATCGATGAAGAAGCCTTCGTCGATCTGCGCGCCGGGGTGGATGTCGATGCCGGTCTGTGCATGCGCCAGTTCCGCCACGATGCGCGCCAGGAGCGGCAACCCGAGCTTGTAGAGCTCGTGCGCCAGCCGGTGGTGGATCATCGCGAGCACGCCTGGGTAGCACAGCAGCACTTCGTCCACGCTGCGCGCCGCCGGATCGCCCTGGTAGGCGGCGAGAACGTCGGTGTCGAGCAGGCGGCGCAGGCCCGGCAGCGCACCCGCGAAGCGGCGCACCGCATCGGTCGCGGCATCGTCGATCTCGCCCGGGGAACGCGGTTCGTGCCGGGCGTTGAATTCGAGCTCGAGGCGGGCCTGTGCCAGCAGGGCCTGCAAAGCGGAATCGAGCGAGTGGCCGACGTAGAAGTCTTCGCTCTCATGGCGCAAGTCGGGCGGCCCGAGCCGCATCGGGAACAGCGCGCCCTTGAGCAACTCCACGATTTGCGCGAGCGCGTCGCGCGATGGAAACTCGCGCGCGCCGGGCTCGCGCGAGCGCCGCTGCGAATCGCGCCATTCGTCGCGCACGCCATGCAGCGCGCGCACGATGCCGCCCACCTCGAAATGAGCCATCTGTTGTTCTCCCTGGAAAGGAACGCTGTCGTCAGTCCTGCACCCACGGCAGGCCGTGGAAGCGCCAGCCGTCTGAACCGCCGCGGTGCTGATGCGCGTCGATCTCGCCCTCGAAGCCCTCGAGCACGTTGAACACATGCGTGAAGCCGGCTTTGGTCGCTGCTTCCGCCGCGAGTGCCGAGCGCTTGCCGCTGCGGCACAGCAGCAGCGCCACCGCATCCTTGCCGCCGTGCTTCGCCAGCCTGGCCTCGAGCTCGCGCACGAAGCGCGGATTGCGCGTGAGCGCCGTGCCGGTCGCCCAGGCCACGTGCAGGCTCTCGGGCACGTGGCCCACGAACTTGCGCTCTTCGCCCGAGCGCACATCCACCAGCACGGCCCGGCCGCCCTGCACCAGCGCCCATGCGATGGGCGGCGCCACGCCGCCGGCGTAGTTCCACCCCGCTTCGGCCGCACGAACGCGCGCTTCTTCGAGAGCGGGCGGCAAGGCGACGAGATCTTCTTCAACTTCCACTGACATGCGCTTGGGCTCCTGTGCGTTGCTTCATCGCCATCCGTCTTGGTGGCGATGACCATCACTGTAGGAGCGCGGTGGTGAAGCTCCAACAACTGAAAAGTCGGTTCTAAACAACCAACTGGTCTAACGATCCGATGCGGTTTGCCAAGCGAAAAAACGCATATCGATAGTCGAAGAGGTTCGTTGCCGCAGCAGCCACTGCCCCGGAAGATCGCCGCCTGCCTTCTCCCCGGCTCTCCAGCCTTTCGCATTCGTTGACGCATTCGATGACTTCCCACCCGCGGCCCTCCTCCCCCTCTTCACTCGTTTCTTCCCGCACCGCCATCGCGCTTGCCGCGGCACTGGGCCTGTGCGCCGGCGCGGCGCATGCCGACGCCACGCTCGACCGCATCAAGCAGCGCGGCAAGGTCGCCATCGGCGTGGTGGTAGGCGGCGGTCCCTTCGGCTCGATCGACCCTGCCACGCAGCAGCTGGTCGGCTGGAACCCCGACCTCGCGCGCGACCTGGCCAAGCAGCTCGGCGCCGAGGCCGAGCTGGTGCAGGTACAGCCTTCGAACCGCGTGCAGTTCCTGCAATCGGGCAAGGTCGACCTTCTGATCGCCTCGATGGAATACAACGCCGACCGCGGCGAGATCCTCGGCCATGCGCCCACGCCTTTCTATCGCGTCGGCGGCACGGCCGCGGTGCAGAAGACCAGCGGCATCGCCAAGTGGGAAGACCTGCGGGGCAAGGTCGTGTGCGCTTCCCAGGGCAGCAGCTACGTAAAGCCGCTGCAGGAGCAATACGGTGCCCAGGTGCGCGGCTTCAAGAGCTCCGCGGAATCGCTGCTCGCGCTGCGCGGCGGCAACTGCGTGGCGGCCGTGCACGACGCCACGCTGATCCAGCCGCTGTTGCGCAATAACGCCGAATGGGCCGCATACGCGGCGCCGATCCGCGACGAGATCCTGCCGGCGCCGTCGGTGGTGTGGACCCGCAAGGGCGAGGCCGACACCATGGCCGCCGTGGACAAGGTGGTCCAGCAATGGCACCGCAGCGGCTGGCTCATCGCCACCGAAAAGCGCAATGGCATCGAGCCGCCGCAGCCACTGTTGCCCGAACTGCAGGCCGGGTTCAAGGCGCCCTGAGCGTCGATGAGCGAAACGCTGCTCGCGCAGGCCGTGGCCGCCCTCAGGGCGGTGGGCCTGAACTACGCCTTCGTGCTCGACGCCGGCGAGCGCAGCGCCTTTCTGCGCGGCCTCGGCGTCACGCTGCAGCTGTGCCTGCTGACCATTCCGGCGAGCCTCGCGGCGGGCGTGCTGATCGCGGCGGCGCTGACCTCGGGGCGTGCCTGGCTGGTGCAGCCGGCGCGCGCCTTCGTCGAACTCACGCGCAACACGCCCACGCTGGTGCAGCTGTACTGCGCGTTCCTCGTGCTCAACATGCTGATCACGCAGCACGTGAAGCTACCCGGCGGCAACCCGCTCACGCCCTTCGTGTGGGTGGTGATCGTGGTGTCGCTGCACAAGGGCGTGTTCCACGCCGAGGCGCTGCGCGCGGGTATCGAGGCCGTGCCGCGCGTCACGCTGGAGGCGGCGCGCTCGCTCGGCTTCTCGCAGCGCCAGCTGCTGTCGCGCGTGGAGCTGCCGCTGGCGCTGCGCTTTGCGCTGCCCTCGCTGGTCAACAACCTGGTCGACCTGGTCAAGATGACCGCGGTGGCCTCGGCCATCGCCGTGGGAGACGTGACCTATGAATCCATCATGATCTGGACGCAGCGCGACAACGTGCTCGAACTGCTGTTGCTGATCCTGGTCTTCTTCGGCCTCCTGACCTGGATCGTGAGCCTGGTCGGCCGCTGGCTCGAGGAACGATGGAGGATGCCCGGCTATGGCCAGTGAGATCGCCCTTCCTCAGGGCAGCGCGTCGGCACCCGACGCGCAGGCCGGCACGCCCGCATGGCGCCGTCCCTGGGCCTTGGCGGCGTGGGCCACGCTGGCGCTCATGGTCTTCTGGGCCGCCACAGGCACCACGCCCACGGCTTTCGTCCATCTATGGAAATGGCTGCCCACCCTGCTGCGCGGCCTGCTGGCCAACATCGAGATCAGTGTGCTCGCCATGGCGCTGGGCACATTGGCCGGGCTGCTGGTCGGGGCGGTTTCGCTCTCGCCGTTTCGGCTGGTGCGCGTTGCCGCACGCTGGCACGTGCAGGTCTTTCGCAATGCGCCGGTGCTGGTGCTGGTCTATTTCACGACGTACGTGTTTCCGTTCGAGCTGCACCTGGTGTCGTGGACCTTTCCGTTTCCCGACTGGATCAAGGTCGTGGTGGGCCTGGCCCTTCCGGCCAGCGCGAACGTGGCGGAAATCTTTCGCGGCGCCATACAGTCGATCCCGAGCGCGCAGTGGGAGGCCGCGCAGTCACTGGCTTTCAAGCGCAGCGAGATCTTCCGCCTCATCGTGCTGCCGCAGTGCCTGCGCCGCATGCTGCCACCGTGGATGAATCTCTATGCCAGCATCACCATGAGCACCGCGCTGGCCTCGCTGGTGGGCGTGCACGACGTGGTCGACACGGCGCAGATCGCCAGCAACACGGTGGCGCGCACCGACTTCACCATCCTTGTCTATTTCACGCTGCTGGGCCTGTTCTTCGCCTGCTGCTATCCGATTGCGCGCGCCACCCGCGCGCTGGAGCGTCGCCATGACCGCCATTGACATCACCCGCTCCACGTCGGCCGCAGAGGAAGCCCCGCTCGTGGCGCTGCGCGACGTGCACCTGCGATTCGGCGCCAACGAGGTGCTCAAGGGCATCGACCTCGAGGTGCGCCGGGGCGAGGCCGTGTCCATCATCGGCCCCTCGGGATCGGGCAAGTCGACCATCCTGCGCTGCGTCACCGGTCTGCTGCGGCCGCAGCGCGGCGCGATCCGCGTGGGCGACACGCAGGTGGACACGCTGCGCTCCGAGGCCGAGCTGATCGCGCTTCGCAAGCGCGTGGGTTTCGTTTTCCAGCAGTACAACCTCTTTCCGCACCTCACCGTGCTGGAAAACCTGGTGATCGCGCCCACGCGGGTGGCGGGCCGCGACCGCGCCGCGGCCCAGCAAGAGGCGCGCGCCCTGCTCGACAAGGTGCGTCTGTCCCACAAGGAGGCAGCCTATCCCGGCGAGCTCTCGGGTGGGCAGCAGCAGCGCGTTGCGATCGCGCGGGCGCTGGCCATGCGGCCCGAGCTGATGCTGTTCGACGAGGTGACTTCCGCCCTCGATCCAGAGACTGTCGGCGAGGTGCTGACCGTGATCCGCGACCTGGTTCAGGAGGGCCTGACCTGCGTGCTGGTGACGCACGAGATGCGCTTTGCCGAGGAGATCAGCGACCAGGTGTATTTCACCGAGGCCGGCGTCATCGTCGAGCATGGCCCCGCGCCGCGCATCTTCGGCCGGCCGGAAAACGAACGCACCCGCGCCTTTTTGCACCGCGCGCTCGGCGAGGGCTCGCGTGCGGCGCCTGCACGACCCGCGCCCCTTCCCGAAACGCTGCTCTTCGATCGGCTGCGCTTCGCGCTCTGAACCCACCACTCCCCTGAAGCCATGACCACATCTCACAGCCCCTCTGGCACTGCATTGGCCGCCCAGCGACGCGTCGCCGTCGACCAGGCCCTGACCGACATCCGCGGCATCGCGAACACGCACCCCTTCGACCGCGCCGTTCTTGCCCGCATCACGGCGCGCCTGGAAAAGCTTGCGGAGCAGGCCGAACTTTTCACCAGCGCCGATTTTCCGCCGCCCGCCGCGACGGAGGGGGTCGGTGCCTCCACGCGCTACCGCCTGAATCCCGAGGATGGCAACGACGACCTGGCGCTCTATCTGAACTCCATCAATCCAGGGAAAACGTCGATCCCGCACAACCACACGACCTGGGCCGCCATCGTCGCGGTCCAGGGGCAAGAGGAGAACCGCGTCTACCGCCGCACCGACGACGGCAGCGACCCGGCGGTGGCGCGGCTGGAAGTCGAGTACGAAGTGACGGTGCAACCCGGCACGCCGATCGCCTTCCTGCCCGACGACCTGCACAGCATCCACGTGATCGGGGACAGGCCCACGCTGCATTTCCATCTGTACGGCCGTCCGCTCGAAACCCTCTCGCAACGCATCGGCGTGAACCTGGAAACCGGCGCGGTCGTGAACTACAACGCCACGCAGCTCAAGCCCGGCAAGGCGGTGGCATGAGCGCGAAAGCTTCAGGCGCCAACCTGCGCTCCGCGACCCGCTTGCTGCATGCGGGCGCCCCCGCGCTGCGCGACGGCGCGGGGCCGGTCAACGTGCCCGTGGTGCGCACAAGCACCGTGCGCTTCGAGAACACGGCCGCCCATGCCGACCACCACCGTCGCCGCACGGCGGGCGAACGCGTGGCCTCCTACGGCCGCCATGGTTTGGACACCCACCGCGCGCTCGAAGACGCGGTGGTGGCCCTCGAGGGCGGGCACCGCGCCTTCCTCACGCCTTCAGGGCTGTCGGCGATCACGCTGGTGCTGCTCGCGCTGCTCTCGCCCGGCGATCATGCGCTGGTGGCCGACGGCGTGTATGCGCCGCTGCGCCGCGTCGACAGCACGCTGCTCCAGCGACTGGGCATCACGATCGAGTATTTTTCGCCGACGCATGACGATCTGGCCAGCCGGCTGCGGCCGAACACGCGCCTGCTATACCTCGAATCGCCGAGCTCGCTGCTCTACGAAGTACTGGACCTGCCCGCGCTGAGCGCCATTGCGCGCGACCGCGGCGTGACCGTGGCGACCGACAACACCTGGAGCGGCGGCTGGTTCCATCGGCCGCTTGCGCTGGGCGCCAACATCTCGATCCAGGCGGCCACCAAGTACATCTCGGGCCACTCCGACCTGATGCAGGGCATCGTGGTGGTCGACAGCCCGGCGCTGGCCGCCAAACTCTCGACCGCCTACGAGGCGCTCGGCCTGACCATCGGCGCCGACGATGCGTACCTCGCGCTGCGCGGCCTGCGCACGCTGCCGGTTCGGCTGACACAGCACCAGCGCAATGCCACGGCCGTGGCCGAATTCCTGCAGCAGCAGCCGCAGGTGTCGCGTGTCTTCTACCCGGCGCTGCCCACCGACCCCGGCCATGCGCTGTGGAAGCGCGATTTCAGTGGTGCGAGCGGGCTGGTCTCGTTCGAATTCCGACATGCCACGCCCGCCGCCGCCGACGCTTTCGTCGATGCGCTCTCGCTCTTCGGCATCGGCGCCTCATGGGGCGGCTACGAAAGCCTTGCGCTGGCCGCCCAGCCTGAGCGCCTGCGCGAGCACCGGCAGTGGACGGGCGATGCACCGGTCGTGCGGCTGCACATCGGGCTGGAGGATCCGCAGGACCTGATCGTCGACTTGGCGCGAGCCTTCGCCGCCGCTACGCCGGCACGCTGACGCCAGTCAGTCCAACCAGCGAACACCACTTCTCCGGAGCGGGTCCGCGTGCTTGCCGGATGGCTTCTTGACTGCGTTTGCGATGTATATACAATAGTATGTACATTCCAATCCGGAGAGCCGGTCATGCCGCAATCCATCGCCAAACTCTTTGCCACCGGCGGCAGCCAAGCCGTGCGCCTGCCGGCCGAATTTCGGTTCGCCGACACCAGCGAGGTCTATATCCGACGCGATGAGGCCACCGGCGACGTCATCCTTTCTACCCGCTCTCCATCGGACTGGCACGCATTCATGCAGCTGCGTAACAAGCAGCTGGACGCCATTCCTGCCGACTTCATGTCCGACCGCGAGCAAGGCGAACAACAGCGCGACCCCTTCGAAGGCTGGAAGGAATGACGCTGTACATGCTCGACACCAATGCGGCAAGCGCGGCGATCCGCGGCAATCCGGCCTTCGACGGCCGTTTGCAAGCCTTGGCTTCGGGCCAATGGTGTATTTCCGCCGTGACCTGTTCCGAACTTCGATTCGGCATCGCGAGGCGTCCCGAAGCTGTGCGGCTGCACCGGATCGTGCAGGAGTTCCTGCGCATCTCGCCCATCCTGCCCTGGGACGCGCAAGCGGCAACGAGGCACGGCGATCTGCGCGCCCACTTGAAGGCGAGCGGCACACCCATCGGCGATTTCGACGAAATGATTGCGGCGCACGCACTGGCAGTCGGCGCAGTGGTCGTCACCGACAACACCCGACACTTCGCGCGTGTGCCCGGTCTCGTGCTCGACAACTGGCTGCGCGCACCCACTGGCCACTGAGCCTCAGGCCGCGGCCGGCTCGACGAGCCGGATCCCCACGTCGCCCTCGCGTTCCAGCTGTGCCACCAGGCCCACCTCCCAGTCCAGGTACTGCTTGAAGCCGGCGTCGCGTTTGAGAAGATCGGCGTGTGCATAGGGGCTGTACCAATGGTCGTCGTCGCCCGTCAGCACGCCTTCCGGACCGCTGCCCGTGGGCAGGCGCGCGGCGGCCCAGGCCTGCGTGCCGCCCGCGAGCGCGTGGACCTCGCGGCCGATGCGCGCACCCAACTCCGCCGCCACGATGCGTGCGAGCACGCCGTCCGACGAGGTGAGCACGATGCGCTGCGACACGGGCAGGTCGGCGATGAATTCCTGCAGCCGGTCGGGCACCGAGAAGCGCGCGCCTGCGACATGCCGACGCTCATAGGCCGACCGGCGCTCCACATCGAACATCACTGCGGCGGCTGTCTCGAGGGCGGCTGCGGCTTCGCGCGGCGAGATCTCCGGTGCGCCCGCGCGCAGCTGCCGCACGCGCACGGGTTCGGGGCCGAGCACCAGCACCGGCAGGGCTGGGGGTGAAAGCACGAACACCTCGTGCCCGCCCAGCTGTGCGAGCCATGCGCCCGTGGTCAATGCGCGCACCCCGTCCCAGTCGGCCAGCACGATGCGGGCGCGGCGGGTGCCCACGTATTCGTCGGTGGCCTGCACCAGCTGGCCGCCGGGCGCCCAGCGCCAGCCTTCGAGGTGGCCGGCCTCGTATTCCTGGCGCGTGCGCACGTCGAAGCGGTAGAGCGAGCGCTCGCCGGACTCGGCCTCGAAGCGCGCCAACGTGGCCGCATCGATACGGCGCACGCCTGCGCGCGCCGCCACGCTCTCGGCACGGGCGCGGGCCGCCTGCCGCGCGTGCTCGTCCGGCTCTGGCAACGGCGCCGCACGGCCGTGGCTGAGCTTGCGACCGGCCAGCAGCCAGGCCATGGTGCCGTCCTTCAGAGAAACCACGGGGTTGGGAATTCCCGCGTCGATGAGCGTCTGCGCGCCCACGATGCTGCGCGTGCGGCCGGCGCAGTTGACCACCACCAGCGTCTCGGGCCGGGGCGCGAGCGCCTGGATGCGGTAGACCAGCTCGGCGCCCGGAAGGCTGTGGGCGAACGGCAGGCTGAAGTCGGCAAATTCCTCCGGCGTGCGGCTGTCGACCACGACGATGTCATCTCCGCGCTCCACGCGCTCGTGCAGGTCGTCGACAGTTATCCAAGGCGTGTGCTTCTGGTGCTCGATGACCTCGCCGAAGGCTTTGCTCGGCACGTTGCTGCCGCTGAAGAGTTCATAGCCCGCGGCGGCCCACCCCTGCGTTCCGCCGGCCAGCACCGACACGTTGCGCCAGCCCAGGCGCACGAGCTTGGCGGCCGCCTGGTGCGCGAGCGATTCGTCGGCATCGGCCAGCACGATGCGGGTGCTGCGGCGCGGCACGAGGCGATCGATCAGCACTTCCAGCCGCCACAGCGGCGCCGGGGCCGCGAGCAGGATGTGGCTGCGCACGAAGACGCCGGCCTCGCGCACGTCGAGCAGCGCGATCTCTTCGCCGTCGGACAGTGCGGCCTTCAGTGCCTGCGGCGTGATCGCCGGGTGGCGGATGTTCTTCGGCGCTGCGAAATGGCGGTAGCTGCCGCCCTCCGCGCTTTCGAACACCACGCGCTGGTCGAGCAGCTCGAGCGCACGGCCATAGAAGTGCAGGTGGCGCCCGTCCTGCCCCTCGACCAGTTCGATGGTGTGCACGTCGTCGGGCAGCAGCACGACGGCGCTCCCCGAGGCCACGTCGACGGTGCGTTGGTGCACCAGCGCATCGCGCGCCGGATCGCTCGTCTTTTCGCGGCGGTAGAGCACGTTGCGCTCGTTGCCCTCCACGCCCGCGATCACCGCCCAGGTCGTGTGGTCGTGCGGCGGCTGGGCCTTGCCCGCCAGGCCGGCCGACAGGTACAGCGCGAAGCCGCCGTCGGCATCCTCGGACAGCCGGTAGACCTGCGCAGGGTGCTCGGCATCGAGCGGGAAGTGAGCGGCCGGAAACAGCGCGCGTCGCTGTCCCAGCCGGACCAGCGCATCGGCCACGGGCTGCAGCGCGTCGTGGGAGGCGACTGCGCCAGCATGCAGCAGGCTCCGGGCCTGCGTCAGAAAGGCTTCGACGGCGCGCGCGCGGGCGCTGGCAACATCGTTTCCCGCGGATTCGACGGGCAGTTCGCTAAGGCTCATGGGGGGCTTTCAGGGAAGAGAAAAAGAACAAGGTTGCGGCCAGCCTACGCAGCGGGCCGTGCGAGACAAACGAAGTTTTTCGAGTACGCATATCCGGTTTGCTTCGTTGGCGCGGCGCGGGCGCGCGTCTAGATTGCGCCGCCTGATGCACACATTCCCCCTGCCCCCTGCGCGTCGCCGCGCCTTGCTGCTGAGCGCGCTGGCCTTTGCAAGCCCTCACCCATTCGCCGCTGCCGCCGCCGACGACCCGGCCGCATTCCCTTCGAAGCCCGTGCATATCGTGGTGCCCGTGGCCGCCGGCGGCAGCGCCGACAAGCTCACGCGGCTCATTGCCGAACGCCTGTCAGAACGCTGGGGCCAACCGGTGGTGGTGGAGAACCTCGCCGGTGCCAGCGGCACCATCGGCGCCGCGCGCGTGGCCAAGGCGCCAGCCGACGGCCATACGCTGCTGCAGCAGGGCGAAGGCTTGACGCTCAATGCCATTCTTTTCGAGCGCCTGCCCTACGACGGGCGGAAGGCCTTCACGCCAGTGATCAAGGCGGTGGTGAATCCCCAGATCCTCGTGGTCAACCCGAAGACCGGCATCAACGACTTGCGCGGCTACCTGGCACGCGCGAAGGCGCAACCGCAGTCGATCAGCCTCGGCCTGCCCGGCAACGGCGGCATCGCCCACGTGGCGCACGAGATGATCGCGCAGGACACCGGCGCACAGGTGAACTACATCCCCTACTCCGGCGGCGGCCCCGCCACCCTCGACGTGCTCGCCGGCCATGTGGATGCCACGCTGATCACGCTGGCCGCGGTAACCGACCAGGTGCGCGCCGGCAAACTGCGCGCGCTGGCCGTGACGACCGCGTACCGCTCGAGCGCCCTGCCGGATGTGCCGACCATGGCCGAGGCCGGTCTTCCGGGCTTTGCCGTGGAGAGCTGGCAGGGGTACTTCGCGCCCGCCGGTACGCCGGCCGCGGTGGTGACAAAGATCAACCACGACATCCAGGCCGTGATCTCGGCACCGCAGACGCGAGCAAAGCTCGAGGACATGGGCTTCAGGATTGCAGGCGGCACGCCCTCCGACATGGCGCGCGCGCTCGCCGCCGAACGCGTGCGCTATGCCAGGACCATCCAGACCGCGGGCATTGCGCTCCGTTGATGGAAGCCACCTCGCCTTCGCGCGCGCGAAACTCCATGGCGCAGACGCTCACTGCGGATCGCGAGCGCGGCCTTTGTCCTTGAAAAGCCCGATGAAGAGATTGCGCATCCAGTGGTGCGCGGGATCCGATTCGAAGCGGCGGCTCCAGTGCAGCGACACGGTGAAGGCGCTGCGGGGAAGCTCCGCCGGAAGCACCGCATAGCGCTTCGGCTCGATGAACCTGCGCGCGATCGCCTGCGGCATCACGACGGCGAAATCGGTGCGCGCGATGATCGCCGGCAGCGCCAGGAAGTGCGCCGAGTTGAGCACCAGCCTGCCGTCGAGGCCGAGCTGCTGCAGGATGCGGAAGGTCTCCGAGTGCGAGCGCACGGCCACGTACTCGAGGCGCCGCAGGTCCTGGATCGTCATGCGCACATCCGCCGCCTTCGAAGCCTTGGCCATCGGATGCCCCGCCCGCACCACCACCGCGTAGCGATCGCGCAGCAGGTCGACGCGCTCCGTGCCGCTGACCGAGGGCAGAAACCCGAGCGCGAAATGGATGGCGCCGGTTTCAAGGGCATCGGTGATCTCCCCGTGCGGCAGCGGCGTCGTATGCACCCGTATGCCGGGTGCCTGGCGGTGCAGGGCTTCCATCAGTTCCGGCAGCAGCCGGGCCTCGCCGATGTCGTTCATGTGCAGCCGAACAGTCATTCGCGAGCGCGAAGGGTCGAAGGTGTCTTCGTCCCGCAGCACATCCTCGATGGCGGCCACGGCCGGCTGAACGACGCTTGCGAGCCGCTCCGCGCGCAGGGTCGGCCGCATGCGCCCGTTGGCGCGCACGAACAGCGCATCGCCCAGCGCGAGCCGCAACCGCGTCAACCCCTGGCTGGCCGCGGGCTGCGACAGCCCCAGCGCATCGGCCGCGCGGCTGACGCTGCCCAGCCGGTACACCGCCTCGAACAGGCGGAGCAGGTTCATGTCGAGCTTTTCAGTATGCATACCACTTATTTTGCTCTAGACATTTCATTGTATTGATGAATACCGGATGAACCGCAAAACTGCGGACTTCATCTAGGAGCATTCATGGACAGACGCGTCGAACTTCCCGCGCAAGCATCCCTCTCGGCAGGCAGCACCCTGACCGTGCGGGACGCGGTTTTCAGGCTGCTGCGCGCGTTCGGCATGACCAGCGTGTTCGGCAACCCGGGATCGACGGAACTGCCGATGTTCATCGACTTCCCCGAAGACTTCCGCTACGTGCTCGGTCTGCAGGAGTCCGTGGTCGTCGGCATGGCGGACGGCTACGCGCAGGCCACGCACAACGCGGCCTTCATCAACCTGCATTCCGCCGCCGGCGTCGGCCACGCGATGGGCAACATCTTCACGGCCTTTCGCAACCGCACGCCGTTGGTGATCACGGCCGGCCAGCAGGCGCGATCGATCCTGCCCTTCGAGCCCTTCCTCGGCTCCACGCAGGCGCCCGAGCTGCCGAGGCCCTACGTCAAGTGGAGCGTCGAGCCGGCGCGGGCCGAGGACGTTCCGCTCGCGATCGCGCGGGCCTACTACATCGCGATGACGCCGCCGCGCGGCCCGGTGCTGGTCTCGATTCCGTCGGACGATTGGGACGTGCAGACCCTGCCGGTCGATGCACGCGAGGTCAGCCGCCATGTGCGCGCAGACCCCGACCTTCTCGCGCGCATTGCCGCGGCCCTCGATGGCGCGCGGTCCCCCGCCTTCGTGGTCGGTGCCGCGGTCGATCGCGACGAGGCCTGGAAAGAAGCGGTTCAATTGGCCGAGCGGCACAACGCGCGCGTGTACGTCGCGCCCATGTCGGGCCGATGCAGCTTCCCGGAAGACCATCCGCTGTGGGCAGGCTTCCTGCCGCCGATGCGCGAGCGCATCGTCGAGCGGCTCGCCGGCCACGACCTGGTGTTTGCGCTCGGTGCGCCGGCGTTCACCTACCACGTGCCGGGCGAAGGGCCGCACCTGCCCGAAGGATGCGAGCTGGTGCAGCTCACGGACGATCCGCAGGTCGCAGCCTGGGCGCCGACGGGAACCTCCGTGGTCGGCAGCATCCGCCTGGGATTGCTCGATCTGCTCGAGTGCAGCACGCCGCGGGACCGCCCGCCACCACCTGCCCACGTGCGGCCGCCGCGCGTCGCAGAGCCCGACCCCGGCGAACGCCTGCCGGTCGCGTGGGTCCTGCAGACGCTCGCCGACGTGCGCGCGCGCGACAGCATCCTGGTCGAGGAAGCCCCGAGCGCACGGCCCGTGATGCACGGCCACCTGCCGGTCTTCGAGTCGGAAACCTTCTACACCATGTGCAGCGGCGGCCTGGGCTTCGGCCTGCCGGCCGCAGTGGGTGTGGCACTTGGCAAGCCCGGCGCACGGGTCATTGCATTGGTGGGCGATGGCTCGGCGATGTACGCGATCCAGGCGCTGTGGAGCGCAGCCCAGCTGGCGCTGCCGCTCACGGTGCTGATCTTGAAGAACCGCCGCTACGCCGCGCTGTACGAGTTCGCGCGCATCTTCGGCTACCGGCCCGACGCGCATGTGCCGGGCACCGACCTGCCTGATCTCGATTTCGTCGCGCTGGCTGGCGCGCAAGGCATGAAGGGGCTGCGCGTCGAGACCGCGGAGCAGCTGCGTCCCGCCTTGCAACAGGCGCTGCAATCGACCGCACCGATGCTGGTCGAGATCGAAGTGGCCTGACGGTTTTTCGCATTTCCATATCTATAAGGAGACAAGACGATGGGCACGATATCGATGTTGATCAATGGCGAGAGCCGGCAGGCCTCGGACGGGGCCACCTTCGAGCGCCGCAATCCGCTCGATGGCGCAGTAGCGACCATTGCGCCGGCCGCCACGAAGGCCGACGCGGTGGCGGCGGTCGAAGCCGCCGCTGCCGCCTTTCCGGCCTGGTCCCGCACCGGCCCGGGTGAACGCAGGGCGCTGCTGCTGAAGGCGGCACAGGCCATCGAGGCGAAGGCCCAGGCCCTGACGGAGGCCATGGCCTCCGAGACCGGCGCCGGCGCCCCGTGGGCCGGATTCAACGTGCACCTGGCCGCGGGCATGCTGCAGGAAGCGGCCGGCATGACGACCCAGATCAGCGGCGAGGTCATCCCCTCCGACGTGCCCGGCAGCCTGGCCATGGGCCTGCGCCGCCCGGCCGGCGTGGTGCTCGGCATTGCGCCGTGGAACGCGCCCGTGATCCTCGGCGTGCGTGCGATCGCGACGCCGCTGGCCTGCGGCAACACGGTGGTGTTCAAGGGCTCGGAACTCAGCCCGGCCACGCACGGCCTGATCGTCGAGGCTTTCAACGATGCGGGATTCCCGCCGGGCGTCGTCAACTTCGTGACCAATGCGCCGGCCGATGCGTCCGAGGTGGTCGAAGCGATCGTGTCCCACCCGGCGCTGCGCCGGGTGAACTTCACCGGCTCCACCCGCGTCGGCCGGCTGATCGCGCAGACCTGCGCGAAGTACCTGAAGCCGGCGGTGCTCGAGCTGGGCGGCAAGGCCCCCCTGGTCGTGCTGGACGATGCCGACCTCGACGCCGCGGTCAGCGGCGCCGCCTTCGGCGCCTTCGCCAACAGCGGCCAGATCTGCATGAGCACCGAGCGCATCATCGTGGACCGCAAGATCGCGGACGCCTTCGTCGCGAAGCTTGCCGCCAAGGCCGTGCAGCTGCCGCTGGGCGATCCGCGCAAGGGGCCGGTGGTGCTGGGTTCGGTGGTCGATGCGAGCACCGTCGAGCGCTGCAACGCGCTGATCGACGATGCGCTCGCCAAGGGCGCGAAACTCGTGTGCGGCGGCAAGGCCGATAGCACGCTGATGCCCGCAACGCTGCTCGACCATGTCACGCCGCAGATGCGCATCTACCATGAGGAGAGCTTCGGCCCCGTGAAGCCGGTGGTGCGCGTGGACGGCGTCGACGAAGCGGTGCGCGTGGCCAACGACAACCCCTACGGGCTGTCCTCCGCCGTGTTCGGGCGCGACATCGCGCGTGCCTGGGATGTGGCCAACCGCATCGACTCCGGCATCTGCCACGTGAACGGCCCGACCGTGCACGACGAGGCGCAGATGCCCTTCGGCGGCGTGAAGGACTCGGGCTACGGCCGCTTCGGCGGCAAGGCCGGCATCGACGCCTTCACCGAGCTGCGGTGGCTCACGGTGCAGACCACCGACCGCCACTATCCGTTCTGATGAAGCGCAGGAGACAGACCATGAAATCCCTGCTCGCCACCGCGGCGCTGGCGCTCGGCCTCGGACCGTGCGGCATCGCCCACGCCCAGGACTGGCCCCGGCAGCCCATCAAGATCGTCGCCAACTTCGCGCCCGGCGGCGCGGCCGACCAGCTGGCCCGCGTGATCGGCGCGCCCTTGCACGAAGCACTCGGGCAGCCGGTGCTCGTGGAGAACAGGGGCGGCGCAGGCGGCAACCTGGGCGGCGATTTCGTCGCCAAGTCGCCGGCCGACGGCTATACCTTCCTGATGAGTTCCGGCGGGATGGTGTCGATCAACCCGCACATCTACGCCAAGATGCCCTTCGATCCGGCGAAGGACCTGGTCCCGGTCGCATCCGTCGCACGGGTGCCGTTCTACCTGGTGGTCCGTGCCGACAGTCCGGTCAAGGACTTCAAGGGGCTGGTCGCCGACCTCAAGGCGAACCCGGGCAAACGCTCGTTCGGATCGCCCGGCAACGGGAGCTCGCCGCATCTCGCCGCGGAGATGATGACGGGCCAGACAGGGACCACGGCCATCCACGTACCCTACCGCGGCGCGGCGCCCGCGCTGACGGACCTGCTGGGCGGCCAGATCGACTTCCTCTTCGATCCGGGCATCAGCATCCAGCACGTCAGGACCGGCAAGCTGCGCATGCTGGCGGTGGCAAGCCTCAAGCGCGCGCCCCAGATGCCCGAGGTGCCGACGCTCGACGAACTCGGCCTCAAGGGCTTCGACGCCGATGCGGTGTTCGGCCTCTACGCGCCGGCCGGCACGCGTCCGGCCGTGATCCAGCGGATCAATGCCGAAGTCAACCGCGCGCTGGCATTGCCGGCCGTCAGGGCAACCATCGAAACCCTCGGCAACGTGCCGGAGCCGCTCACGCCCGCCGCCTTCGGCGACAAGGGCGCGGCCGACTTCAAGCGGCTGGGCGCCGTGATCCGGGAACGCGGCATCCGCGCCGACTGATGCATCAAGAAGAAGAAAGACAGCCCATGACCGCCCCGCCCCGGCCTGCAGCCGGCGACCCTCCCCTGATCGCCACGGACGTGCTGATCGCCGGCGGCGGCCCCTGCGGCCTGATGCTCGCCAACGAGCTCGGCCGCCGCGGCATCCGCTGCCTGCTGGTCGATGCCAAGCCGGGGACGGCCTTCAACCCGCAGGCCAACGCGACGCAGGCACGCACGATGGAGCACTTCCGCCGGCTCGGCTTCGCGCACGAGATCCGTGCGCTCGGGCTGCCGGCCGATCACCCGACGGACATCGCCTACTTCACGCGCCTGGCGGGGCATGAACTGGCCCGCATCAGCCTGCCCACGGCCGCCGAGGCCGCGGTGAGGGTCAAGACGATGACCGGGTCCTGGAGCGCCGCCGAGCTGCCGCATCGCGTGTCGCAGAAATTCGTCGAGCAGGCGCTGCGCCGGCATGCGCAGGCTTGGCCTTCGGCCGATGTGCGCTATGGCTGGCGGCTGGAGCGCTTCAGCGACGAGGGTGGATCGGTGAGCGCCACGGTGCGGCCGAGCGAAGGCGGGCCTGCGCAGGAGGTGGCCGCGAAGTTCCTGATCGGCGCCGACGGCGCGCGCAGCCTGGTCCGTCAACAGCTGGGCATCGAATGGGGCGGCGTGAGCGGCATCCAGCGCGAGTTCATGGGCGGCAAGATGTTCGCCATCTACCTGCGCGCGCCGCAGTTCGTCGACGTGCTGCGCCACCCCAAGGCCTGGATGTACGTGGCCGTCAACCACGAAAGGCGCGCCTTCATGGCCTCGGTGGACGGCGTGTCCGAATACGCCTTCCATGCGGCGCTGCGCCCCGGCGAAGATGCCGACGGCTGGACCGAGGCCGATGCGCGCCGTGTCTTTTCCGAGGCGGTGGGCGTCGACGTGCCGATCGAGATCCTCTCGATGGGCACCTGGCTCGCCGGGCATGCGCTGGTGGCGCAGCGCTTCCAGAAGGGCCGGGTCTTCATCGCGGGGGATGCGGCCCACCTGTTCACGCCCACCGGCGGGCTGGGCTACAACACGGCGGTCGAAGACGCGGTCAACCTGGGCTGGAAGCTCGCGAGCGTGATCCGCGGCCAGGCACCGCTGGCGCTGCTCGACAGCTACGAAGCCGAGCGCAGGCCGCTGGCCGAACGCAACACCGGCTATGCGCGCAAGTTCGCCGACTCGGTGGGGCTCTTCGCGGCAAAGCCCGAACTGGAAGAAACCTCCCCGCGGGGCGATGCCGAGCGCAAGCTCGCGGGCCTGCACCTCGACGCGCATGCCCGGCTCGAATTCAATATCCCGGGCGTGACCTTCGGCGGCCGCTACGACGCCTCGCCGATCATCGTCGGCGACGGCGCCGTGCTGCCGCCGGACGAGCCGAATGCCTACACACCCACCGCCAGTCCGGGCGGCCGGCCGCCGCATGCATGGCTCGACGACGGGCGCTCGCTGTTCGACCTTTTCCACGCCGAATGGACCCTGCTCGCGCTGGGGCCCGATGCGCCCGCGACCGAGGCCTTCGAAGCCGCGGCACGCGAACTGGCAATGGACCTGCGCGTCGTCCGGCTGGCGCAGCCGGCCCTGCGCGAGCTCTACGAAGCGCCGCTCGCGCTGATCCGCCCGGACCAGATCGTCGCATGGCGCGGCGCGGACGCGGACGAAGCGGCACGTGTGCTGTCTCGCGTCACTTCAACCCCTTCAACAAGCTCCGTCGATGCGACGAGAGGAGACCCGGCATGAAAGTCAGCACCCCGCTTCTTCGTCTCGCCGCCCTTGCGATGGCCCTGGCGGTGGCACCTTCGGCCTTCGCGCAGGCCTGGCCGACCAAGTCGGTCCGCCTGGTGGCGGCATTTCCGCCGGGCACGCCCGGCGACGTGATCGCCAGGCTGATACAGCCCGCGCTCCAGGCGGCCTGGAATCAGCCAGTTGTTATCGAGAACAAGACAGGCGCGGGAGGCAACCTGGCCGCCGGGGAAGTCGCGCATGCCAGGGACGGCCACACGCTGCTCGTCGGGCCCGACACGATCCTCACCATCAACCCCCATCTGTACAAGAAGCTGGGCTTCGATCCGAGGGCTTCGCTCAAGCCGGTGACCTATTTCGCGAGCTTCAACCAGATGCTGGTCTGCAATCCCGCGGCCGATGTTCCGTCCCTCGCGAAGTTCGTCCAGTTGCCCTCGACGCGGCTGTACGCCTCCGGCGGCGCCGGGACACCGAGCCACATGGCCATGGAGATGCTGCTGGCCACGACCGGAACCCGGCTCACCCATGTGCCCTACAAAGGCCCCGGCCCGGCCGCGCAGGACGTGATGGGCGGGCATGTGGACTGCGGCTTCATCGTCTCCTCCGTCGTCCTGCCGCATGTCCAGAGCGGGCGGCTGCGCGCGATCGCCGTGTCCGGCAAGGAACGATCGGGCCTGCTGCCCGAGGTTCCGACGATCGCGCAGAGCGGACATCCGGGCTTCGATGCCACTTTCTTCGAGACCCTGATGGCACCGTCCGGCCTGCCGGCTGCCACGGTCGAGAAAATCCAGCGCGACGTGCGTGCCGCGCTCCTGGCGCCGGCCGTGAAGGCGCGTCTGGCGGAGATGGACCTGCGCGTCGAGGGCTACAGCACGCAGGAGGCAGAGCGGCGCAGCCAGGAGGACTTCGCCAAATGGGGTACGGTCGCGCAGCGGACCCAGCTGCAGCTGGACTGAAGGAGAGCCCTCATGCGCAATCTGAACCATCACACGATCACCGACGCCGTGCTTGCGCGGCAGGCGCAGACGGCCGACCCGCGGCACAAGCGCATCATGGACAGTCTCGTGAAGCACCTGCATGCCTTTGCACGCGATGTAGCGCTGACCGAAGAGGAGTGGTTCCAGGGCATCGAGTTCCTGACCCGCTGCGGCCACATCACGGACGACAAGCGCCAGGAGTTCATCCTGCTGTCGGACGTGCTGGGCCTGTCGATGCTGACGGTGGCGCAGAACAACGACAAACCCGCCGGCTGCACCGAGGCCACCGTCTTCGGCCCGTTCCACGTGGAAGGGGCGCCCCACTTCGAACCCGGCGCGGACATCTCCAACGGCGCACGCGGCATTCCGTGCCTGGTGCGCGGCACGGTGCGCGGCATCGGCGGCGAGCCGGTCGCCAACGCCCGCATGGACGTGTGGCAATCGGACGAGGATGGCCTGTACGACGTGCAGCACCCGGAGCTCGGCCACGCACAGGCGCGCGGCATCGTGCACGCCGACAGTGAAGGCCGTTATCACTTCCGATCGATCCTGGCCGTCCCCTACGCCATTCCACACGACGGCCCCGTGGGCGATCTCCTGAAGGCCACCGGCCGGCATCCGTGGCGTCCCGCGCACCTGCACTTCCTGATCGAGGCCGACGGCTACGAGACGCTGATCACGCACGTGTTCCGCAGCGACGACCCGTACCTGGATTCGGATGCCGTGTTCGGCGTTCGCCAGTCGCTGATCGCCGACTGGAAGCAGCAGCCCGATGGCAGCTACCTCGTCGAGTACGACTTCGTGCTGAATCCAGCCAGCATCAGGTCCGGCCCGATCGCGCCGGTTCCGGGCACGGCGGCTTGAGGACCCCATGAAGGAATTCGTCTACGACGGCCAGCCGTCCAGGGTGGTGTTCGGCGCCGGAGCGCTGGCGCATCTGGAACGCGAGATCGAACGGCTCGGGACGCGCCGCGCGCTCGTCCTGTCCACGCCCGAGCAGCAGGATCAGGCGCAGCGCGTGGCCGAGCGTCTGGGCGCCCGCGCGGCCGGTGTCTTCGCGCGCGCCGTCATGCATGTGCCGATCGAGACGGCACGCGAGGCACGCGACGAGGCGCGCCGCCTCGGCGCGGACTGCGCCGTGGCGATCGGAGGCGGCTCGACCATCGGCTTGGGGAAGGCCATCGCGCTGGATTCCGGCCTGCCGATCCTTGCGATCCCGACGACCTATGCGGGCAGCGAAATGACGCCCATCTACGGCATCACCGAGGGCGGCTTGAAGAAGACCGGCAGGGACGCCCGCGTGCTGCCCCGCGCGGTCATCTACGACCCGGAACTGACGTTGACGCTGCCGGTGCCGATGAGCGTCACGAGCGGCATGAACGCGATTGCGCACGCGGCGGAGGGTCTGTATGCGCGCGACGGCAACCCGGTGATGAGCCTGATGGCCGAGGAAGGCATCCGCGCGATGGCGAGTGCGCTGCCGGTGATCCGCGAGCGCAGCGGCGATCTCGATGCGCGCGGAGATGCGCTGTACGGCGCGTGGCTTTGCGGCACGGTGCTGGGCGGCGTGGGCATGGCGCTGCACCACAAGCTGTGCCACACGCTGGGCGGCAGCTTCAACCTGCCGCATGCCGAGGTGCACACGGTGGTGCTGCCTCAGGCCATCGCCTTCAACGCGCCGGCGGCGCCCGCGGCCATGTCCCGCATCGAGCGCGCGCTGGGGATCGCCGCCGGGCCGCGAAGCAGCGCCGCGGCGGCCCTGTTCGACCTGGCACGGGACAGCGGGGCGCCCGTGGCGCTCCGGGACATCGGCATGGAGGAGGCCGACCTCGACCGCGCCGCGGACCTCGTCGTGAACAACCCCTACTGGAACCCGCGGGAGACGGGCCCGGCCCAGCGCGGCGAGATCAGGCGGCTGCTGCAGAACGCCTTTGATGGCGTGCGCCCTGCGTAGGACGGCCCGGATCGTGGCATCCGCGGGTCACGGGCGCTTGTGCGATGCCGTCAGGGAAGAAGCTCGAACTTCAGGTCGGCCAGCGGCGTGACCTTTTCCTGGCGCGCCATCTTGTACTCGGTATTGGGCCCGAGCCACTTGGCCCAGATCTTGTCGAGTTCGCCGGATTTTTCCAGCGCGTAGAGCGCCGCATTGACCTTCGACAGCAGCACCGGCTCGTCCTTCTTCATGCCCACGCCGATGGGCTGCAGCACCATCGGCTCCGCGATCATCTTCAGCGCCACGCCTTCGGTCTTCGACTGGTTGACCAGCTTCGTGATGGTCATCGTGTTGGCCACCATGCCGACCGACTTGTTCTGCTGCACCGCCATGAACGCCGATCCGGTGTCCTGGAAGGTCACCGGCTCCGAGCCGTTCATCTTGATCGACAGCTCCGAGGTCGAGCCCTTGGTCGAACTCAGGCGCTTGCCCTTGAAGTCGGCCTTGGCGGTGCCCGGGTCGGAAGCCTTCACCGCCAGCATTTCCTTGGCCACGTAGTACGGGTCGCTGAACTGGATCTGGTCGCCGCGGCTCTTGGTGTAGGCCAGGTTGGCAATGGTCACGTCGACGCGGCCGAGCTTGACCTCCGGCACCCGCGCCTCCACCGACAGCGGCGTGACCTTGGCCGTCAAACCCAGTTCCTTGGCGAGCGCCTGGCACAGGTCGACGTCGTGGCCCACCATCTCGCGCGTCTTGGGATCGGGGGCGGCGAAGGGCGGCACGTCGGCGAAGGTGCCGCAGCGCAGTTCCTTGCGCTGGCTGATGTCGCTCCATTGGTCGGCATGCGCCAGCAGCGAGGCGGCGCAAAGGCAGGCCCCGATGAGGGTGAGGCGAAAGGCGGTTCTGTTCGGCATGGTGAGCTCCTGAGGAGAGGCGGAAAAAAAGGGAAGACGGGCGGTCAGTGCGCGCGCAGATCCGACAGGAAGCGCTGCGCGCGCGGATGCTGCGGGCTGGTGAAAAAGGCCTTCGGGTCGGCCTTCTCGAGAATGCGGCCCGCGTCCATGAACCAGACGCGGTCGGCCACGTCGCGGGCAAAGTTCATCTCGTGCGTGACGCACATCATGGTCATGCCGTCGTTGGCAAGGCTGCGCATCACCGACAGCACCTCGCCCACCATCTCGGGGTCGAGTGCGCTGGTGGGCTCGTCGAACAGCATCGCGGGCGGCTCCATCGCGAGTGCGCGGGCAATGGCCACGCGCTGCTGCTGCCCGCCCGAGAGCTGGGCCGGGTAGGCACCGGCCTTGTTCGACAGGCCCACGCGCTCGAGCAGCTGCGCCGCCCGCTCCTTCGCCTCGGCCCGCTTCACGCCCAGCACGCGCATCGGCGACAGCATGATGTTCTCCAGCACCGACAAATGCGGAAAGAGGTTGAAGCTCTGGAACACGAAGCCGATGCGGCTGCGCAGCTTGTTGAGCGCCGCGCTGCTCATCGGCGCATGGATGTCGTGGCCGTCGAACAGAAGCTGCCCTGACTTCACTTCCTCCAGCCGGTTGACGGTGCGGATCAGCGTGGACTTGCCGGAGCCCGAAGGCCCGCAGACCACCACCACTTCGCCTTTCTTCACCTCGGCGTTGACGTCGGCCAGCGCCTGGTAGTCGCCGTACCACTTGTTGATGCCCGAGAACAGGATCATGGTGTCTTCTTCCCCTTGCGGGCGTGGAACGGGGTTCATGCGCTGTCTCCTGGTCTTGCCGTACGGGCCGTGCGCGGCCTCACGGGTTCGCCGCCACCGCAGGCGGCAGCGAGACACCGTCGTGGGATGCCTTCACGGACGCGGCACCGAGCCGCTTGTGCGCGATGCGCCGCTCCAGCCATTGCGTGAGCTGCGTCAGGCTGAAGCAGACGACGTAGTACGTCATCGCGAGGATGAAGAACACCTGGAACGGCTTGGTCAGCAGCTGGTTGTTGATCTGGTTGGCCGCAAAGGTCAGCTCCTGCACGTTGATGACATAGCCCAGCGTGGTCTCCTTGATGGTGGAGATGAACTGGCTCAGCATGCTCGGCAGCATGTTGTAGAGGGCCTGCGGCAGGATCACGAACCACATGGTGCCCAGGTGGCTGTGGCCGAGCGCGCGCGCCGCTTCGGTCTGGCCCTTGGGCAGCGCCTGGATGCCGGCGCGCACCACCTCCGACAGGTAGGCGCCCTCGTAGATCACGAGCGTGCACAGCATGGTGGTGAAGCCGGACACATCGCGCCCGATCAGGATCGGCACCAAAAAGTAGACCCACAGGATCACCATCAGGAGCGGCACGCCGCGCACCACGTAGACCAGCACGGTGGCCGGCCAGCGCAGCAGGCGCCAGGGCGACAGCCGCGCGAGCGCCAGCAGCACCGACAGCGGAAACGCCAGCACGATGCCCAGCACCGACAGGATCAGCGTGGCGACGATGCCGCCGAGCGGCCCGCTGGGGTACTGGCCGATGAGCAGCAGCAGCCAGTTGTCGCGCAGGATGTCGAAGATGCTGAACATGGCCTACCTTGCTCCGGCGATGCGGTAGCGCCGCGACAGCCAGCCGCCCGCCGCCATGATGAAGAGCGAGCACACCAGGTAGAGCACCGTCGCCATGCTGTAGGCCTCGAAGGTGCGGAAACTCTGGCTCTCGATTTCCTTCACCGCGTGGGTCAGCTCGGCCACGCCGATGGCCATGGCCAGGCTGCTGTTCTTGAACAGCGACACGCTGTGGTTCACCAGCGCCGGCACCGCGTTGCGGACGGCCTGCGGCAGCATCACGTGGCGCATCGAACCGATGTAGCCATGCCCGAGTGCGCGCGCGGCCTCGGCCTGGCCGGCCGGAATGGAACGCAGGCCCGAGCGCATGTCTTCGCTGAAGTAGGCGGCCTGGCACAGGCCGAGCGCGACGATCGAGAGAATCGTCTCCGCGTTGTGCGCCGACAGCCAGCCCTGCAGCGCCTCGGGCAGCAGGCTGAAGATGCCGAAGTACCAGAGCATGAGCTGCACCAGTGTCGGCACGTTGCGGTGGTAGGAAACATAGGCGGCCACCACCCGCTCGGCCAGCCGGCTCGGCGTGAGCCGCACGATCAGCAGCACGATCGCCACGGCCATGGCCAGCAGCCAGGAGCCGGCTGCGATCTTCAGCGTCTCCAGCACGCCGTGCAGCAGCATCGCACTGAACTCCGGCTTCAGGAGGATCGCCAGCAGGTCGAAGTCCTTCATGTGCTGCTCCTTGAACGTGGCCGTGCAGTGCGCTCAGGCCTGCGGCGTTTCCGGCCGCGCCGTGGAGAGCCCGCCGGGCACCTGCAGCGTGGGCGTGATTTCCATGTGGCCCACGTTGACCGCGATCGGCGCCGCTATCGCGAAGGCGATCGCGCTCGCGATGTCCTCGGCCCGCGGCAGCTCGTAGCCTTCGACGAAGCGCTTGTAGGTTTCTTCGGAATCACCGTGCACGTGCGCGAAGATGTCGGTGGCCACGCGCCCCGGGCAGATCTCGGTCACCCGCACGCGCTTGCCGAAGACGTCGATGCGCAGCTGGCGCGACAGCATGCTCACGGCCGCCTTGGTCGCGTGGTAGGTGCTGTTGCCGCCGAAGTTGTAGGCCGCGGCAATGGAGCTGATGTTGACCACGTGGCCCCGGTCGCGCGCAGCCATGCCGGGCACCACGAGGCGGCACAGGTGCAGCACGGCGCGCAGGTTCACGTCGATCAGCAGGTCGATGCCCTCGGCATCGGCCTTGAGGATGGAGCCGGGACGGTCCACGCCGGCGTTGTTGACCAGCACATCGAATTCCACCTCCTGCGCGAGGCGGGTGATGCCGGCCAGGTCGCTCACATCGATGGCGTGCGGAATGCAGCCGGTGCGCGCGGCCAGCTCGGCCAGCTTGCCGGCGCTGCGCGCCAGCGCATGGACTTGCAGGCCCTCCTTGCAGAGGCGTTCGACGACGGCGGCACCGATGCCCGAGGAGGCACCCGTCACCAGCGCGGTCTTGTAGTCGGAAAACGGCATCTTTGCTTCTTTCGTCGGGACTGCAGATCACTGCTTTGAATTCACTGTATCGAGCGCTTCTTCGCAGCGCCAAGACGGATTGGCTGTGGAGCGATAAGCCGCCCTTATGTTGCCCCTTGTTCGTGCGCGCGACCTAGGGTAAGCACCATGTCCGGGCTAGTCCGGCTGTCTTGAGATGGGCACCACGCGGCCCGCCTGCTCGACCACGCCGCGCACCGCGCGGGCCAGGTCCACCGCACCGGGCGTGTCGCCGTGCAGCAGGATCGAATGCGCGCGCATCGGGATCTTCCGGCCGCTGTAGCTGGTGACCGTGCCCTCCTCCAGCAGCTGGCGCACGCGCGCCAGCACCGCACCCTCGTCGTGGATCACCGAACCGGGCAGCTTGCGCGGCACCAGGAGGCCCTCCTCGTCGCAGGCGCGGTCCGCCAGGAAGGTGGTGCGCACGCGCAGGCCGCAGCGCGCAGCGGCCTCCTCGATGGCGCGGCTCGCGGAAGAGCTGACGATGAGCGTGGGATTGAAGTCCGCCACCGCGCGCACCAGCGGCTCGGCGAGCGCGGCGTCGGCCGCGGCCATGTTGCCGAGCGCGCCATGAAAGCTCATGTGCGTCATGCGGTGGCCGGCGGTGCGCGCCATGCCGTCCAGCGCGCTCAGCTGGTAGAGCACGCAGGCGACGAGCTCCTTGGGCTCGATCTGCATCGGCCGGCGCCCGAACCCGAGGAGGTCGGGAAACCCCACGTGCGCCCCCACGTCGACGCCCCGCGCAAGCGCCATGCGCACGGTGCGGTCCATGATGACCGGATCGCCCGCATGGAAACCGCAGGCCACGTTGGCGGAAGAAACGATGTCCAGCAGCGCCTCGTCCTCGCCCATGCGCCAGGGCCCGAAGCCTTCGCCGAGGTCCGCGTTCAGGTCGATGTCCATGGGATGTCCCTTTCTCGATCGTCAGAGGTGCAGGTCGACCAGCGGCGTGCCGTAGCCGACCGCAAGGCCGTCGGCCGCCTGGACGACCTCGACGATGCCGGCCTGCGGCGCGGTCGCAGGCAGCAGCAGCGGGCCGATCTGCAACAGGCCGACGGTCTGCCCGGCTTCCACGCGCTCGCCGATGCGCACGAGTGGCGCAGCGGCCAGCGGATGGCTGTGCAGGAAGACACCGACGGATGGCGCGGTGACCGGCACGCGCGCGGCTTCGGGCTCGGCCATGTCGGCGGGCAATTCCACGATGTCGTCGCCCTGCCGGCCAAGCCGCAGCATGCCGTGCGGCGTGCGCAGCTCGAACAGGCCGATGTCCGTGTCCACGAGCCACGCGGCGAACTGGCTGGCTTGCAGCGAGACGTCCTGCATGTCAGCGCCTTGCCGCGGGCGCACCGCGGTGCAGTTCGACCATGCGCGCCAGCTTGTCCAGCCAGGCGCGCACTTCGTCGAGGGCGGCCACGGCCCCGTCCCAATCGGTTTCGATGAAGCGCACGCGGCTGCCGATCGGCGCCTGGCCGAGGCGCCACATGTCGGCCTCGATCACGGTGCCGAATTTCGGATATCCGCCCGAGGGCTGGGCGTCGCGCATCTGGATGATCGGCTGTCCGCTGTGCGGCACCTGGATCACGCCCGGCACGATGCCGTGCGAGCGCAGCTCCATGGGCGCGATGGGGCGCAGCGCTTCACCCTCCAGGCGGTAGCCGTAGCGGTCGCTCTGCGAGGTGATCTTCCATTCGCCAGCCCAGAAGGCGGCGCGCGACGCGGGTTCGAAGCCCATGTACTCGGCCGCGGGCAGGACGCGCACGGCCCCCACGCCATCGCGTTGCAGCGGCAGTGCGAGTGCGGGCGGCACCAGGCCGAAGCCGGTCTTGCACGCCGCGCCCGCGCCCGAGCCCGCTGCGCGCAGCACGTCGCCGCGGCGCAGCGCGCGGCCTTCGTGGCCACCGAAGGCGCCGCGCAACTGCGTGCTGCGCGAGCCCAGCACTTCGGGCGCGTCGACGCCGCCGGGCAGGCACAGCATGGCGCGGCTGCCGCGCTGCGCGCCGCCTTGCGGCAGGCCCAGCGTCAGCACCTGCCCGGCGCGCGCCTGGTGGACCCACCAGGGCAAGAGCGGCTGCTCGTCCAGCCGGGACGCGCAATCGGCGCCGGTGAGCGCAAATGCGCAGTCCTCGCCAAAGCGCACCTTGTACGGAAACACCGGGATCTCGATGGCTGCGGCGCCGAGCGCATTGCCCAGCAGCAGGTTGCCGGCCGCGAGCGCCAGGTTGTCCATGGCGCCCGAGGTGCCGACGCCCCAGCGCAGGCTGCCGGTGCGCCCCAGGTCCTGCACGGTGGCGAGCGCCGCCGATGAAAGCACTTCGATCATCGGACGATGCTCTCCACGCGGAAGCGGATCATGTCCCCCGGCTGCAGCGCCGCGGGCGGGTCCTGCGCGGGATCGAAGAAGCACATCGAGGTGCTGCCGATGGTGTTCCAGCCGCTGGGCCCGGCCGAGGCCGAGACGCCGGTCTGCGCGCCGCCGATCGACACCGCGCCGCCCGGGATGCTCAGCACCGGCACCTTGCGGCGCGGCGTGGCGATGCGCGCGTCCATGCCGCCCAGGTAGCAGTAGCCCGGATGGCTGCCGAGCGCGTACACGGGGTAGAGCGGTGCGCTGTGCAGCTCGACGATCTGCTCGATGCTGAGGCCCGTGTGCGCCACCACGTCGGCCATGTGCGGGCCGCCTGCGCCGCCGTAGACCACGGGGAGCTCGACCACCCTGCCCTCGCGCGGCTGCGCGACCGCCGCGTCCCACGCGTCGCGCAGGCGCGCCTCCAGGGCCTCGAGCGCGCCGAGGCCGCGCGGCGGACGCAGGAATGTCAGCATCAGGTTGTTCATGCCCGGCACGGCCTCGCGGATCTCGGGCCAGGCCTGGGTCTCGTGCGCCAGTGCCCAGATGCGCTGCTGCGAAGACAGGTTCATCTCGCCGGGCGCCTCGAACAGCAGCGCGGTCGTGCCCAGCAGGCTGATCGACGGCGTCTGCACGGCGCTCATGCCGCGCTCCGTTGCTGCAGCCAGCGCTCGAGGTGGTGGATGTCCACACCGCCCGCGGCAAAGCCGTCGTCGCGCAGCAGTTCGCGGTGCAGCGGCACGTTGGTGGCGATGCCGTCGATGCGCATCTCCGCAAGCGCCAGGCGCATGCGGTCGAGCGCGTCGGTGCGCGTGGCGCCGTGCACGATCAGCTTGGCGATCATCGAGTCGTAGTAAGGCGGCACGCGGTAGCCGGCGTTGGCGTGCGAATCGACGCGCACGCCGAAGCCGCCGGGCACCTGCCAGCCGGCGATGCGCCCGGGCGAAGGGGCGAAGGTGTCGGGGTTCTCGGCGTTGATGCGGCACTCGATCGCGTGGCCCTGGCAGCGCACATCGGCCTGCGAAAGCGAAAGGCGCTCGCCGCGCGCCATGCGCAGCTGCTGCTGCACGATGTCGATGCCGGCCGTCATCTCGGTCACCGGATGCTCGACCTGCAGCCGGGTGTTCATCTCGATGAAATAGAACGCACCCTTCTCATAGAGGAACTCGAAGGTGCCCACGCCGCAGTAGCCGATCTGCCGACAGGCGGCGGCGCAGCGCTCGCCCACCTCGGCCATCAGCGCCTCGTCGATGCCGGGCGCCGGCGCCTCCTCGATCACCTTCTGGTGGCGGCGCTGCAGCGAGCAGTCGCGGCTGCCCAGCCACACGGCATTGCCATGGCTGTCGGCCAGCACCTGGATCTCGACATGCCGCGGGTGCAGCAGGAACTTCTCGAGGTAGACCTCGGGGTTGCCAAAAGCCTGGCGCGCTTCCTCGCGCGTCAATGCCATCGCATCCAGCAGCGCCGCTTCGCCCTGCACCACGCGCATGCCGCGCCCGCCGCCGCCGCCCGCCGCCTTCACGATCACCGGATAGCCGATCTCGCGCGCGATGGCCTGCACGGCGGCCGGGTCGTCGGGCAGCGCTTCGTCGGGCCCCGGCACGCAAGGCACGCCGGCCTTGCGCATCGCGCGCTTGGCCGAGACCTTGTCGCCCATGGTGCGGATGCAGGCGGCGCTCGGGCCGATGAAGATCAGGCCGGCCTGCTCCACGCGCGCGGCAAAACCCGCGTTCTCCGACAGGAAGCCGTAGCCCGGGTGGATGGCCTGCGCCCCGCTGACTTCGGCCGCGAACAGGATCGCGGACTGGTTCAGGTAGCTCTGCCCCGGCGCCGAGGGACCGATGCACAGCGCCTGGTCGGCCTGCGCGACGTAGCTGGCCTCGCTGTCGGCTTCCGAATGTGCGACCACGGTCCGGAGGCCCAGGCCGCGGCAGGCACGCAGGATGCGCAAGGCGATCTCGCCGCGGTTCGCAATGAGGACGGTATCGAACATGGCGCGGCCTTCCTCAACCAAAGCGGAACAGGGGCTCGCCCGCTTCCACTTCCTGGCCTGAGCGCACGAGCACGGCCTCCACGGTGGCGGCGGACTCCGCGCGGATTTCGTTGAACATCTTCATGGCCTCGATCACGCAGAGCATCTGGCCGGCCTCGACAGCCTGACCCGGCTGCACGAAAGGGGGCTCGCCGGGGGCGGGCTGCAGGTGCACCACGCCGTAGAGCGGCGCAAGGCACTCGGCCGGGGTGGCCTCCGGGTGCGCCGGTTCCGCGGGCCCCGCAGCGGGCGCAGCGCGCGTGGCAGCCGGGCGCCGCACGGCGGGCGCAGCCGTCAACGCCGACCGCTTCACCAGCCGCAGCGTGCTCCCGTCTTCGCTGTACTCCAGCTCCGCCAGGTCCGAGGCGGCGAGTGCGTCGATGAGCGTCTTGATCTGTTCCTGCTTCATGCCGGGCCTGCCTGTGGCGGCAGAACATCCTTGGTGGCCGACGCATTCCGCGAACGCGTGACGGCAGGCTTGAAAGGTAACGGGCCGCGGGCACAAAGCCCAAGACGGATTGGCTGTGCCGGGATAAGGCCGGCTTATGACGCCGCGTCAGGACAGCGCGGCAAGACCGGGTTCCGGCGTGGCCGCGAAGGTGCCGGCGAGGTCGACCACCAGCTCCAGCAGGATGCTCTTGACCGCCTGCGCCGGCTCGGAGAGCGGCAGGTGGTCCGACTGGCACAGCGCCAGCGGCGCCTCGATGACCGGATCGACGATCTGGAACTGCCAGGCACCGCAGGACGCCACCACCTCGCGGGCCATCGATGCCGGCAGGATGGTCGCACCCAGCCCGTCGGCAATGGCGGCCGTCAGGGTGAAGGCCGATTCGATCTCGGCCACCACGCGCGGCACCATGCCCGCGCGCACGAAGGCCGCATCGACCAGCTTGCGCACCACGTTGTAGGGCCGCGGCAGGAAGAGCTCGATGTCGCGCAGGTCGGCCAGCTTCACCGGCTGCGCCGGCGCCGGCATCGCCGCCGGCCCGACCAGGAACAGCGGTTCCTTGAGCAGCGGCTGGAAGCTCAGGCCATGGATCGCCTTGTCGCCGTAGAGCACGGCCAGGTCCATGCGGCCGTTCATGATGAGCTCGCTCAGCGTGGTGCCGTAGTTCTCGTTCAAGTAAAGCAGGATACCGGGATGGCGCGCACGCACGGTGCGCAAGAGCGGCAGCGAGAGCGCCGAGGCCGCCGTGCCGGGCGCAAGGCCCACCGACACCTGGCCCGAGAGCCCTTCGCCGGCCGCTTCCATGTCCACGCGCGCCTGCTCGCACTGGCGCAGGATGATCTGTGCATGCCGGTACAGCACCTTGCCGGCCTCGGTGGGCGTGACGCCCCGCTTGGTGCGCACGAGCAGTTGCTGGCGCACCTCGCCCTCGAGCGTGGCCAGTTGCTGGCTCAGCGCGGGCTGGGCGATGAATAGGACCTCGGCCGCCTGCGTGAGGCTGCCGATGTCCACGATCTTCACGAAATATTTGAGGCGTCGCAGGTTCACGCCTTGTCCCTCAAGCAAAACCCGAGCCTAGCACTGCGCCTGCATCGCAGGTATAGGCGCTCACCATAAGCTGCGCCTATACGACCAGTGAAAAGTCGTCTTGGCCTCGTCTGTTCGATCTGCGTACCGTTCGGTCCATGCCATCCCAGACACAGGAAGCCATGTGACCATCTCCCGCATTGCCGCCCGCGTGCGGCGCATCAAGCCCTCGCCCAGCACATCGGCCGCCGACCGCGCCAACGAACTGCGCCGCCAAGGCAAGTCGATCGTGAACCTGGTGGTGGGCGAGCCCGACTTCGACACGCCGCCGCACATCCGCCAGGCCGCGGCTGCCGCCATCGAGCAAGGCGCGACGCGCTACACGCTGATGGCCGGCACGGTGGAACTGCGCCAGGCCATCGCCGCCAAGCTCGAACGCGAGAACGGCCTGCGCTACGCGATGAACGAGATCATCGCCACCAGCGGTGCCAAGAGCGCGATCTACAACGCGCTTGCAGTCACGCTCGAGCCCGGCGACGAAGTCATCATTCCTGCGCCCTACTGGGTTTCCTACCCGGACATGGTGCTGGCGTGCGAGGGCACGCCGGTCACCGTGGCATGCCCGGAAAGCGACGGCTTCAAGCTGACGCCAGCGCAACTGGAGGCCGCCATCACGCCGCGCACGCGCTGGCTGCTGATCAACTCGCCGAGCAACCCGACCGGCGCGAGCTACACGGCTGACGAATACCGCGCGCTCGCCGAGGTGCTGCAGCGCCATCCGCACGTGATGGTGATGACCGACGACATCTACGAGCACATCCGCTTCGACGGCGAGGCGACGCCGCACCTGCTCGCGGCCGCGCCCGCGCTGCGCGAACGCACGCTGGTGATCAACGGTGTTTCCAAGACCTATGCGATGACCGGCTGGCGCATCGGCTACGCGGCCGGTCCGGCCGACTTGGTCAAGGCGATGGACACGCTGCTGTCGCAGTCCACCGGCAACTGCTGCTCGGTGAGCCAGGCCGCTGCCGCGGCCGCCTTGAATGGCGACCAGCGCTTCGTGGCCGAGAGCGTGGCTGTCTACAAGCAGCGCCGCGACCGCACCCTGGCGCTCATCAACGACATTCCCGGCCTGCGCTGCACACCGCCGCCCGGCGCCTTCTACCTCTACATCCACTGCGGCGGCCTGGTCGGCAAGACCACGCCGCAAGGCAAGCGGCTGGAAGAAGACGGCGACGTGGTGATGTACCTGCTCGAGAGCGAAGGCGTCGCCCTGGTCGCGGGCACCGCCTACGGACTGTCGCCCTACTTTCGCCTCTCGATCGCCACCGCCATCGAGACGCTTGAAGAAGGCTGCGCGCGCATCGCGCGCGCCGTGGCCGCCCTGCGCTGAGGCGCTCCTGAGTCATCGAGGAACAACATGCCCTACAAAGCCATCCGCAAGAACCCGTCGGCCGCACCGGTCGCTCCCGACATCCTCGCCGCACTGCGCGAGATTCCCGTCGCCGCGCTGAGCGACAACATGCATCGCAACATCGGCAGCACCGGCCTGCACCCCTACCACCGCCCGGTGGCCAGGACCATGGCCGGCACGGCCGTCACGGCGCGTTCGCGCGGGGGCGACAACCTCACCTACCTGCGTGCCCTCGAGTTCTGCCGGCCCGGCGACGTGCTGGTGATCGATGCCGGCGGCGACCTCAACAACGCGGTGGTCGGCGGCATCCTCTCGTTCTACGCGGCGCACATCGGCGTCCTGGGCGTGGTGATCGACGGCGCCATCCGTGACGTCGCCGAGGTCCGGGCGCGCGAGTTCCCGGTCTACGCGCGCGGCGTGACCCATCGCGGCCCCTACAAGGACGGGCCCGGCGAAATCAACGTGCCCGTGTCGGTGGGCGGCATGGTCGTGAATCCCGGCGACATCGTGGTCGGCGACCAGGACGGGCTGATGGCATTCGCGCCGCACGACGCCGCGTGGCTGATCGAGAAGGCGCATGCGCACCTCGCGACGGAAGCGGAAACGATCCGCGCCATGAAGGAAGGCCGGTGGGACCGCGCCTTCATCGATGCGCTCGAGGCGCGCTGCGCGAACTGAGTCCTTCCCCTTCGAGTCGGTAGCAGGCGTCGATTCGACTGGTCACGGGTTCCAGGCGCAAGGGAGCACCCGGCGAATTGACGCGCCAGCGCCTGCGATACACTATTTTTTGCCCGAACGCTTCCGGCCTGCTCGACGGACGAGCGGCGCGCTTCGAGCGCAACCCTCCTTCCACATCTGCGCTCCTCGTGGACACGTCCCCCAAGCTCGCCAAGCACCGCCCCGCCGCGCAGGCCGACTCGCACGAAGGCCCGGGCGATGTCGATGAGCGCCTGTTCGTGGGTTCGGTGGAAAAGGGCATGCGCGTGCTGGAGCTGTTCAACGAACACCCCTCGGCCCTCTCGATCGGCGACATCGCCCAGCACACGGGCATGGGCCGCAGTGCCGCACAGCGCTTCGTCTACACGCTTCACCGGCTCGGCTACCTCGGCAAGGACAGCGAGTCGAAAAAATACCTCCCCTCGCTGAAGCTCCTGGGGCTGGTGCGCGGCATCCATCGCCACCATCCCCAGCGGGAGCTCGCGTATCCGCTGCTCGAAAAACTCGCCAGGGAGACGCGCGAAACGGTGTCATGGGTCGAGCTGGACGGGGACGAGGTCGTCGTGCTGCTGAACATTCCAGGCGCGCACATCACGGCCATCAATCTTCCGGTGGGGAGCCGCTTTCCTGCGCTCACCTCTTCGTCCGGTCAGGTGCTGCTCTCGCAGGCTCCGCAGGCGCAGCTCGTGAAGATGCTCGATGCGCTGTCGCCCGAGGTGCGGGCCCGCTTCGGCACCCGCAGCCGCCCGGAGGTGCTGTCCATTTTTCGCAAGGCCGCGGAAGAGGGGCATTCGTTCACGGAGAAGAATTTCGGCGATGACGGCGTGTCCGTGTCCGTCCCGGTGACGGACTTTGCGGGCCGTCCCATCGCAGCCCTGAACGTATCGACCGTCCGCTCGCGCTACGACGTCGCCCAGGTGCGCAAATTGATTCTTCCGCGGCTCGAACTGGCAGCACGCGAAGCCTCCGTCTGAGCGCCGCGGCGCTTGCACGGCCTTTTTCCGTTTCCCTGCCCTCCCCTTCGCCGAAGTTCCCGGCGAACAGCTCGCGTGCGACTTTCAGGCGCACGCACCGGCACTTGACGTCGCGCCTTGCGCGGCGCAAGATCAATTGAAATGCAAATCACACAATTGCATTCCAATTTTATCTCTTCTGCTTTTGATTGAGCTCTGACGGGAAAAAGATGCCGCAGGACACCCATTCGACCGGCTCCGTCGCCATGGCTTCGCTCGGCGAGGAAACCATCGGCGAACTGCTCGCGCGGCGCGCCCGCTCGAGTCCGCAGGACATTTACTGCTCCTTCGGCGCCGAGCGCATCAGCGTCGGATTGCTGGACCGCCGGGTGAACCAGGTGGCGACCCTGCTGAAGTCGCACGGCCTGCAAAGAGGCGACCGGGTCGCCGTCATGCTGCCCAGCCATCCGGACCACCTGTACCTGCTCTTCGCGCTGGCACGGCTCGGCATGGTTCGCGTGCCGATCAACGTGCATCTGCTCGGCGCGCCGCTGGCCCATCTCCTGAGCGAACTCGCGCCGAAGGCCATCATTGCGGACAGCGCTTTCCGCGCGGCTCTCGATGAACTCGGAAGTCCCCTGCCGCACATGATCTGGCGCAACGGCGTCGACGCGGAATTCGACCGCTTCGCGTCCTGCGCCGAGGACGATGCGGCGCCTTCCGTGAAGACCGACGAGATCGTCGCGCTGAGCCCGAGCTCCGGCACCACCGGCGCACCCAAGGGCGTTCTGAAGTCCGACCGCCAGCTGCGCGCCGGACCGATGGCCATCCTCCGCCTGACGGAGGCCGGGCCGGGCGACGTCTTCCTGTTCTGGGAGGCGCTGCACCACGGTTCCGGCGTCGCGGTCGCGATCGCGGCGCTGATGGGAGGCTTCCAGCTGGCGATGCTGGAGCGCTTCAGCGCCTCGCGCTTCTGGGACAATGTTCGCCGCCACCGGGCCACGCACATCCACTACCTGGGCAGCGTGCTGCCGATGCTGCTGAAGCAGCCGGAACGCCCCGATGACTGCGAGCACCGCGTCCGCATCGCCTGGGGCGGCGGCTGTCCCGCCGACGTGTGGCATGCGTTCGCCGAACGCTTCGGCGTGTCGATGCGGGAAGGCTACGGGCTCTCCGAACTGATCACCTTCGTGACGGCGAACATCGACGGTCCGCCGGGCTCCATCGGCAAGCCGCTGTCGTACTACGAGATCTCGCTGCTCGCGGACGACGGTTCGCCGGCCGGGCCCGGCGACAAGGGCGAGATCGCGATCCGCGCGCTCGAACCCGGCCTCGGCTTTCTCGGCTACTTCAGGAATCCGCAGGCCGACGCCGCGGCGCGCCGCGGCGATCTGTTCCTGACCGGCGATCTCGCGCACCGCGATGCGAGCGGCAATCTCTTCTACGCGGGCCGCAAGAAGGACATGCTGCGGCGGCGCGGCATCAACATCGCGGCCTGGGACGTGGAGAGCGTCATTGCGCAGCACGATGCGGTGGCCGAGGTCGCGCTGGTCGGTGTCCCCAGCGAGCTGGGCGAGGACGAACTCAAGCTGTTCGTGCGCGTGCGCGAAGGCGCAAGCCTCACGCCGGCCGACCTGATCCGCTGGTGCAGCGGCAAGCTGGCGTACTTCCAGGTCCCACGCTACATCGAGTTCATCGACGCCTTCCCCAAGACACCGACGCAGCGGATCCAGAAGAAGGAACTGTCCCGCAGTGTCGCCGGCATCTGGGACGCCGAAGCCGCGGGTTTTCGCGCGGCAAGGCACTGACCCGTAGCGATTCAAGGTCTCCATCGATTTCCCGATTGCCCAACTGAAAGGAAAAACCATGATCCGAGTTCCCTTGAATCGCTGGCGGCAGGCACTGGTGATGGTTTCCAGCCTCGCGTTCTGCGCCTGGGCCCAGGCCGCCCTCGCCGACAAGCCCATCACCTTGGTGGTCGCCTTTCCGGCGGGCGGCGGCGTCGACGTGGTCGGGCGCATCCTCGCACAGGGCATGGCACAGAAACTGAAGCTGTCGGTGGTGGTGGACAACAAGGCGGGCGCTTCGGGCGCCATCGGGGCGCAATTCGTCAAGCGCGCGGCACCGGACGGCCACACGCTTCTCATGGCCCCGACCACCTCCTATGTCATGTCGGAAAAGATGTCCGGCTCCGAGGCCGTCGGCTATGAAATCGCCAAGGACTTCAGGCCCGTGGCCACCGTCGGCGAGCTGCCGCTGGTCATGCTCGCATCGAAGGCGAGCGGAATCACCACGTACGCGGAACTGGCCGCCAAGGCCAGGCAGCAGCCGGGCAAGCTCGCCTATGGCTCCTCGGGCAACGGCTCGACCGAGCACATCGTCACCGAGTGGTTCCGGCAACAGGCATCGGTCGATCTGCTGCACGTGCCCTACCGCGGTTCCGCACCCGCCATGGCCGATCTGTTTGCAGGCGAGATCCAGTTCATGGTGACCACCTCGCCCACCGCGCTCACCAACCTGGCGTCGGGCAAGGTGGTGGCCGTCGGCGTGGCGAGCCCGCAGCGGCTCGACATCTTCCCGGGACTCGCGACTTTTGCCGAGCAGGGCCTGCCGCAGTTCGTCGCCGCATCGGTGTATGCGGTGCTGGCGCCCAAGGGGACACCGGACGACGTGATCGCCACATTGAATGCCGCACTCAACGAAACCCTGGACGACGAAGCCGTCAGGCGCCGCTTCGCGCAGCTCGGGATCGAGCCTGTCCGCAGCACGCCCGCCCAGTCGCGAGACCGGCTGCAGAACGAAGCGAACAAATGGGAGCAGGTCGTGCAGCGGATCAAGGTTGCCCGCTAGAACCCCGCACCCATCCCGGAGACACAATCATGAGCGACACGCTTTCCCCCCAGCCTTGCGTCACCCTCGCCATCGACAAGGGCGTGGCCCTGATCACGATGGACCGCCCGCACGCCATGAACGCGTTCGACCGCACCCAACGCGAGCTCTTCCAGTCTGCCCTGCTCTCGGCCGATGCGGATGCGGACGTGCGCGCGATCGTCATCACCGGCGCCGGCAAGGCCTTCTGCGCCGGCCAGGACCAGCACGAGAGTGCCGCCATGGACGCGGCAGGCTCGGCCGCGCGCATCGACAGCTACATGGCGCTCTATGAGGTGTTCCGCGCGCTCGGCAAGCCGGTCATCGCCCGGATCAACGGCGTGGCCGCCGGCGCGGGACTGCAGATCGCGCTCATGTCGGACCTGCGCATCGCTTCCACGCAGGCGCGCTTCGGCATGACGGAATTCAAGGTGGGCTCCGCGGCCATCTTCGGCAGTGCCTTGCTGCATTCGATCATCGGCGAGGCAGCGATGAAGCGGCTCGTGCTGCTGGCCGAGATCGTCCCGGCCGCGGAGTCCATGGCGCTCGGCCTGGTCCATGAAGTCGTGGACGACGCTCGCCTGGACGAACGGGTTGCCGCGATCTGCACGCAGGTGTCCCAGTGGTCGCCGACCTCCGTGGCCATCACCAAGTCATGGTGGAAGGAAATGGGCGACGAGATGTTCGCCAAGGCCGCGGCCGCCGCCCGCCGTGGCCATGCCATCAACTTCGCGTCTGGCGCCTACTCTCTTGGCGCAAGGAAATTCACCGAGCGCAAGCAAGCGAAGCCCGCCAGGACGTAATGCGCGAACGTCATGCAAACCGCAACCCGATCAACACTCCCTTACTTCACAGCAGGCCTGACAGATCTCAGGCCACAACTGCGCATGTGAAGAGTTCGCACGATGGGAACGCAATCCTTCCCAACGCGGTAGGCCACAATGTACGGCGTGCGGCGGACGATCAGCTCGCGTGTCCCTTTGATGCGCCCTGGACGCCCGCGTCCGCTCCCGGTCAGATTCTGTTGAAAACTCGTGGGCGCTCTCTTGGCACATTTGCAGGGGTGGTCAACCCATTCCTTGGGCCGCGATCGTCGATCCTGGGTCCACTGCGCAGCGGTGAACGCTGCGACCGAGTTTTTCAACTGAACCGGTCACAAACGGGTCATTCAGCCTGAAGGTCGGACCACGGCGACTTACAGCTGCATTGGGCTCAGTGGTAGTCCTCTTCGCGCTGATGACGAACTGCCAACACTCTGACTTCGCGCCCTGGAAGGATTTCATAGAGGGCCACATAGCCTGTGGAACCAAGGCCTGCGATCAACTCTCGGCGGGTTGTCCGCCTGGCATCTCCCGCTTTCCGATACGCCCAAGGATTCTCGGCCAGCCGCTTCTTGACGCCGGCGCGAAGCTGGTGCAGCACATACTGGGCATGGTCCAGCTCTTCCAAGGTCTCCGACCGTATGACGAGGAACTCAACAATCGCTCAAGGTCAACCTCGGCTTGCGGGGTCATCTCAACCCCGAACAACTCAGTCACGTGCCGGGGCCTTGCAATTCGCGACGTCGTGCATCAATGCGCGCCTGAACGCGGTCAAACACTTCGTCCACGGGGTGTGAAACACCGGTTCGCAGGTAGTCCTGCCAAGCGGCCTCGCCGCGCGCATGGAAGTCCGTTTGGACGCGACGGAAATCAACTGCTCGGCGCACGGCATCGGCCACGAAGGTGCTGATGGTTTCCTCTTCACCCAGGACCGCTTCGAGCTCGGCACGCAGTTCCGGCTCAACGCGAACGGCAGGTAAGGTGCACGATTTCATGGCTGTGATTGTTCTACATTTGTAATGCGTTTGCCACTTCGTCCCGACGTTGACATTGGGAGGCGACTTCGAGTGTCTGGTCCTGGCCCGTCTGCCGCCAGCGGAGACCACTCCAGCCTCACGCACCACCTTTACCCGCTCCGCCGCCCAGTTGCTCGGCGCTTGGCGAAATGCGCTTCGACTCTCTCGTGCGGGACCGCGGTACGCGGATCATCGAGGACCTCCTGCATCCTGGCCCGGAACCAGGCGTCGTGGGCCGCGGCATCAACGGTAAATCCCGCCGGCAATGCACCCTCATTGGCCACACGCGTCAGGACGATCCTCATCACGTCCGAGACGGTGAGGCCGATGTTGTCGAGCACTGCGGTAGCGCGTTCTTTCACGTCAGCGTCGATGCGGGTCTGTACCAATGCGTTGGCGGTCACGGCAGCGCCCTCCAGGTAGAACAACAACCGGATTGTTGTTCAATTGAATGACACTCGCAGCATCAACGGGCCATGTCCAGACCGACAGGGCTTACGATGCACATCCATCCCCGGGCCACCCATGCTCCTTCACGTCGACGAAGAAATCACCTTCCGAAAGCTCGAGATCCTGCTGGCCTTCATGGAGACCGGCAACCTGGCCCGTGCGGCGGAAAAGCTCGAGATCAGCACCGTGAGCGTGCACCGCGCGCTGCATTCGCTGGAAACCGGTCTGCGCTGCGCGCTGTTCCGGCATGAAGGCCGCAACCTGCATCCGACCGAGGCGGCGCAAGCGCTCGCGGAAGTGGCGCGCGAGGTCCTGCGCACGATGTCAGAGGGCATCCGCGCGACGAGAGAGGTCGCCGGCTACTCGTCCGACCGGATCCGCATTGGTTCGCTCTACTCTCTGACGAGCCGTACAGTGCCGCGTCTGATCATGGGGCTGAAGCTGCGCAGGCCGGAATTGCACACGGAACTCGTGCTCGGGTCCAATGCCGATCTCCTGCAGAGGCTGCGGGACGGTGCGATCGACGCCGCCCTCATGGCCATTCCCGAAGGAACTTCCGACGTCGAGTCGGAGCCTCTGTTCGAGGACGACATCCGGTTCGCCGCTCCTTTGGGCTCGCCCTATTCGGCGCAGAAGGAGATCGACCTGGGGGCGTGCGCCGGCGAGCGCTTCGTGAGCTTGAGCGAGGGCTTTGTCACCTACAGCGGTTTTGTGGAATCGTTTCGGGTTGCCGGCTTCACACCCAACGTGGTGATGAAGACAGGCGACATCTTTTCACTCATGAACCTGGTGAGCGGCGGTGTCGGCTACACGCTGCTGCCTGGCCGGGTTTGGGGCGTCATGCCGCACAACGTGCAACTGATCCCGCTGCAAGCCAAATACCTGATGCGCCAGACCATCGCGCTCAACTTCCTGCGCACACGCGAGCGTGACCCCAACCTGCTCGCGCTGCTCGCGTTATGCCGCACTTCGAAGGCCGACTTGGCCTAAGGGTTTACCCGCGACCGTTTCACGCTCCGTAAGCATCGCGATCCTCCGTTAATTGATCGCGCGGGGGGCCCCCGATACCGTTCGTCTCCAGAACACCGCGCATCTCGTGCGGCACACAAACGGAGACGCACATGATCATTTTCGGAACGGCCTTGCTGGCCGTATGCCATCTGCTGGGAATCTTCCTCGGCGATCTGCTCGGGCAGGCGCTCGGTGTGAAGACCAACGTCGGCGGAGTCGGCATCGCCATGCTGCTCCTGATCTTCGCGCGGCTCTACATGCAAAAACGCGACTTCCTGCCCAAGCTGACCGAGCTCGGCGTCGAGTACTGGGGCGCGCTGTACATCCCGGTCGTCGTTGCGATGGCGGCCCAGCAGGACATGGTCTCGGCGCTGCGCGGCGGCCCGGTCGCGGTGCTCTCGGCCATAGCCGCCGTCGGCGTCTGCGCCTGCGTGATCGCGGTGATCAATCGCGCGGAGCGGCCTTCCATCGAAGCCGAAAGCGCGCCCCAGTTGCACGACAACCCCCTGCTGACCGAAGCGGAGTGAACGACATGATCGAAATCCTCGAGAAAGCCGCCATGCAGAATGGCCTGGTGACCGCCTTCGCGGTGGTCGGCCTGATCATCCTGCTGTCGGGCCAGATCTCACGTCGGCTGACGTTCGGGCGCGTGCACGGCTCGGCCATCGCGATCGTGATCGGCCTCGCACTCGCCTACTGGGGCGGCACGCAGACCGGCGGCCACAAGGGCCTGGCCGACATGTCCCTCTTCGGCGGCATCGGGCTGATGGGCGGCGCGATGCTGCGCGACTTCGCGATCGTGGCCACCGCCTTCGAAGTCCAGGCCACCGAGGCGCGCAAGGCCGGGTTGATCGGCGTCGTGTCGCTGCTGCTGGGCACCGTGCTGCCCTTCATCGTCGGCGCGGCCATCGCTTGGAGCTTCGGCTACTCGGACGCCGTGAGCATGACCACGATCGGGGCCGGCGCCGTCACCTACATCGTCGGCCCCGTCACCGGCGCAGCCATTGGCGCAAGCCCCGACGTGATGGCGCTGAGCATCGCCACCGGACTCGTCAAGGCCATCATCGTGATGGTGGGCACGCCGATCGCGGCGCGCTTTCTCGCACTGAAGACACCGCGCTCGGCCATGGTGTTCGGCGGGCTTGCGGGAACCGTGAGCGGCGTGTCCGCCGGTCTTGCCGCGACCGACCGCAAGCTGGTGCCCTACGGCGCACTTGTTGCGACTTTTCACACCGGCCTCGGCTGCCTGATGGGCCCGTCGGTGCTGTTTTTTGCCACCAAGGCATTGGTGGGTTGAGGAATCTGCATGGACCGCATGAGCTGGAACACCAAGGCCGAGAATCGCACGGCACGCCTCGAGCGCGCCGTCAACGCGCTCGGCACCGACCTTGCAGGCAAGCGCGTCGCCACCGATGCGATCGGCAAGCTGCTGGAGGCGGTACTGGAGAAGGGTGACCGCGTCTGCCTCGAAGGCAACAACCAGAAGCAGGCCGACTTCCTCGCGCGCGCCCTGGTCCAGGTCGATCCGGCGAAGGTGCATGGCCTGCACATGGTGCAGTCGGTGCTGGCGCTGCCGGAGCACCTGGACGTGTTCGAGAATGGCGTGGCCGCGCGGCTGGACTTCAGCTTCTCGGGGCCGCAGGGTGCGCGGCTTGCCAAGCTGGTGTCGGCGGGGCGCATCGAGATCGGCGCCATCCACACCTACCTCGAACTGTTCGCGCGCTACTTCGTCGACCTGACACCCAAGGTCGCGCTGGTCGCCGCGCAGGCGGCCGATGCCGAGGGCAACCTGTACACCGGCCCCAACACCGAGGACACGCCGGCCATCGTCGAGGCCACGGCGTTCTCGGGCGGCATCGTGATCGCGCAGGTCAACGAAATGGTGGACGGCAGGACCACCACGCTGCCGCGCATCGACATCCCGGCCGACTGGGTGAGCTTCGTCGTCAAGGCGCCGCGCCCGAACTTCATCGAACCGCTGTTCACGCGCGACCCGGCGCAGATCAGCGAGGTCCAGATCCTGATGGCGATGATGGCGATCAAGGGCATCTACGCCGAGTACGGCGTGCAGCGCCTGAACCACGGCATCGGCTTCGACACGGCGGCCATCGAGCTGCTGCTGCCGACCTATGCCGAATCGCTCGGCCTCAAGGGCAAGATCGGCAAGCACTGGGCGCTGAACCCGCATCCGGCGCTGATCCCGGCGATCGAGGCGGGTTGGGTGGAGTCCATCCACTCCTTCGGCTCCGAGCTGGGCATGGAAGACTACATCCGCGCGCGCTCCGACGTGTTCTTCACCGGCGCGGACGGCAGCCTGCGCAGCAACCGCGCGTTCTGCCAGGCGGCGGGCCACTACGCCTGCGACATGTTCATCGGCTCGACCTTGCAGATCGACCTGGACGGCAACAGCTCCACCGCCACGCTGGGCCGCATCGCCGGCTTCGGCGGCGCGCCCAACATGGGGGCCGACGCGCGCGGCCGGCGGCATGCGAGCCCGGCCTGGCTCAAGGCGGGGCGCGAAGCGCGTGCCGGGCGCACGGGCGCAGCCGGCACCCCACGCGGGCAGAAGCTGGTGGTGCAGATGGTCGAGACCTTCCGCGAACACATGCAGCCGGCCTTCGTCGACCGGCTCGACGCCTGGACGCTGCAGGAGCAGGCCGGCATGGCGCTTCCGCCGATCATGATCTACGGCGACGACGTCTCGCACATCCTGACCGAGGAAGGCATTGCCAACCTGCTGATGTGCCGCAGCGACGCGGAGCGGGAGCAGGCCATTCGCGGCGTCGCCGGCTACACCGCGGTCGGCCTTGCGCGCGACAAGCGCGCGGTCGAGAACCTGCGCGACCGCGGCGTGATCCGCCGGCCGCAGGACCTGGGTATCGACCCGCGGCAGGCCACGCGCAATCTGCTGGCCGCGCGCAGCATGCGCGACCTGGTGCGCGCTTCCGGCGGCTTGTACCAGCCGCCCAAGCGCTTCAGAAACTGGTAGCAGGAGATCCAACGATGAGCGACGTTCCCGCAGGGCTCGAGACCCTGGACTTTTCTTTCTCCGGCGGCCGGCCGGCCGGTGCCTTTGCACCGGTGCTGGTCGGTGTCGTCGGTTCCGGCAACCTCGAGGTCATGCTCGAGCCGGCCGCCGGCAACGGCTGCGCGGTGCGCGTCGAGACGTCGGCGCGCGGCTTCGGTTCCATCTGGCAGGCCGTGATGGACGACTTCCACGCACGCCATCCGCTGGCGGGCGTGCGCGTCTCGATCAACGACATGGGCGCCACGCCCGCGGTGGTGAGCCTGCGGCTCGAACAGGCGGTGGCCGAGATTGCCGGAGGCCGGCCATGATCAGCTATGCCGAATGCTCGGCGCGCGAGCGGCTGGCGCTGCTGCTCGATGCCGGCAGTTTTCATGAATGGCTGCCCCCGAGCGAACGGGTCATGAGCCCGCACCTCGCGCAGCTGGGCGTGCCCTCGGCTTTCGACGACGGCGTGGCGGTCGGCCGCGCAATGCTCGATGGTCGCGCCGTGTTCGTGGCCGCGCAGGAAGGCGCGTTCATGGGCGGCGGCGTGGGCGAGGTGCATGGCGCCAAGCTGGTCGGTCTGATGCAGCGCGCGCTGCGCGACCGGCCCGCCGCCGTGCTGCTGCTGGCCGAGTCGGGCGGCGTGCGCTTGCACGAGGCCAATGCCGGTCTCATCGCGGTGTCGGAAGTGATGCGCGCGCTGCTCGACGTGCGCGCCGCGGGCATCCCGGTCGTGGTGCTGATCGGCGGCGCCAACGGCTGCTTCGGCGGCATGGGCATCGTGGCGCGCTGTGCCGACCACATCGTGATGAGCGACGTCGGCCGGCTGGCGATGTCCGGTCCCGAGGTCATCGAAGCCTCTCACGGCGTGGATGAATTCGACTCGCGCGACCGGGCGCTGGTCTGGCGCACGACCGGCGGCAAGCACCGCTGGCTCACGGGCGACTGCGATGCGCTGGTCGAAGACGACGTCGCCGCTTTTCGCGCGGCCGCCATCGCGGCGATCGGCGAATCGAAACCGTTCACGCTCGCGGCGCTGGAGCAGGAGCACGCATTGCTCACGACGCGCCTGCACGCCCTGGACGCCGCCGACACCACGGACCGCGACGAAGCGGTGCTGCTCTGGAGCGCGCTCGGCATTGCCGATGCGCCGCAGGTCGCCGAGCTTTCGGTGGACGCCGTTCGCGCGCTTCGCACCGCCTGACAGCCACAGAAAGGTCATCACATGCAGTGGAATCCACTTGTCACCCAGCTCTTCGGCCCGTACCACGGCATGCGCGAAGAGGAAGATTTTCTGCAAGGCGAAGTCATCTTCGACGGCGAGCCGGTGACGGTGATCGGCACCACCAACCATGCGCCGATCGGGGTCCGGCTCGCGCTGGCGCAGGCGCGCGTGGTGCTGGACACGGTCGCGCAGCACCCGGGCCGGCCGATCCTGCTCCTGATCGACACGCAGGGCCAGCAGCTGCGCCGGCGCGACGAGCTGCTGGGCATCAACCGGGCGATGGCGCATCTGGGCGCAAGCATCGACCTGGCGCGCCGCCGCGGCCACCGCGTGATCGGCCTGGTGTACGACCAGGCGCTGTCGGGCGGCTTCATCACCTCGGGCCTGATCGCCGACGCCTGCTACGCGCTGCCCGAGGCCGAGATCCGCGTGATGCGCATCCCCGCGATGGCACGCGTGACCAAGCTGCCGGAAGAGAAGCTCACCGCGCTGTCCCAATCTAACCCCGTGTTCGCACCCGGCGTGCAGAACTACGTCGCGATGGGCGGCGTGCGAGCACTTTGGAAGGGCGACCTGCAGGCTTGCCTGCGCGAGGCGCTGGCCCATACGCCGACCGAAGACCGGCGCGCGCGCGACGGCGCCGAACGCGGCGGACGCCGCATGGCCGCCGCCGTGGTGCAGCGCGTGCTGGACGCCGCCTGACCGCCGTCTGAACAGGCAAAACCGCCATGGTTCCGCTGCGCCGCCACCAACTCGCCCGCCTCTCCACGGACGGCTGGGCCGCCGTGCTGGGCCGGCCGTGGGATGCGCAGGCGCGCGAATGCCTCGCGCATTGGGCTTTGCATCGACTGCCGCTGGTCGTGACGCGGCAGCCCGCGCACGCCATGGCCGACGGATGGATCGCGCTCGGCTTGCCTGCGCCTGCGCGCTGGGAGAGGCGCCGGCTAGCGCTGCAGGTGCCGAAGGCTGCGGTGCAGGACCTGGGCGAGTTTCCGCATCTTGCCGGCGTGCTGGACCTGCTGCCGCCGCCGGCGCGAGGCGCCGCCAGCGAACTGCTCGGCGGGCTCGACGCCAGCCATGCGGGGGCACGTGTGTTCGGCAGCTACGGCTGGCAGGCGGTGAGCGGCCTCGATCACGTGCGGACCGGCTCCGACCTCGATCTGTCGGTGAGCGTGAAGGGCGTGGCGCATGCGGACGGCGTGGTGCGTGCCCTCGGATCCTTCGACGCGCTGCGGCTCCGGCTGGATGGCGAACTCATGTTCGCGGACGGCGCGGCGGTCGCGTGGCGTGAATGGCGCGAGTGGCGCGCCGGACGCGCCAAGGCGGTGATGGTCAGGCGGCTGGACGGCGTGGCCCTGCATCACGATGCAGCCTGGTGCGAACGCGCCGGCATCACGGAGCTGGCCGCATGAGGAATGCCGCGCTCCCGCTGCGGCCAGCCGCGCGGCTCACGCCCCCGATGATTGGCCGCGCCGCCACGCTCGCGCTGTACGACGAACTGTCGCTGTCGCCCAAGCCCGGCCTCGTCACCTTGATCGATTGCGGCAGCCACGACGACATGGACGCACACACTTTCATGCGCAGCCTGTTCTCGCTGCGCCGCTACTTCGTGCAGATCGCCGAGGCCGGAGCCGGCGGTGCGGACTTCGCGGTACTCGAGCGGCTCGGCATTGCGGCGGAGGCGCGCATGCTGGCCGCGACCGGCGGCATCAACACGCACCGCGGTGCGATCTTCATGCTCGGCCTGCTGTGCGCCGCCGCGGGCGCGGCATTGCGTGAACAAGACGGCCCGTTGCACCCCTCCGGGCTGCGCGATGCGCTGCGCCGGCACTGGGGCCACGCACTCGCCAGGCGCAGCCAGCGCACGTCCGCCCTCCCCGGCGGCATCGCGGCACGGCGCCATGGCCTGCGCAGCGCATCCGAAGAGGCGGCGCTGGCGTTTCCGGTGCTGTTCGAGACCGCGCTGCCGGCATTGAACGATGCATTGGCCCGGGACCTCACGCCTCGGCAGGCCCGGGTCGACACCTTGTTCCACATCATCGCGGTGCTGGACGACAGCAACCTCGCGCACCGCGGCGGTCTTGCCGGCCTGCGTGACGCGCAGGGTGCCGCGCAGGCCTTCCTCGATCGAGGAGGCGTCGCGCAGACCGACGGCCTCCAGCAGGCCCAAGCCATTGCGGACGATTTCGTGCGCCGGCGCCTGTCGCCCGGCGGGGCGGCGGACACCCTGGCCGCGGCCTGCTGGATCCACCGCGTGTGTCCGGCCCCATGAGCTTCGCACTTCTATTTTCCGGCCAGGGTACGCAGCATCCGGCCATGCTGCCTTGGTTGGCGGACGACGCGCTCGTGCGCGGCATGTGCGCGCAGCTTGGCGTCGATGACTGGCGCCGTGCGCTCGCCGATCCACACTGGGCGGAGCGCAACGACAACGCGCAGGCGCTGCTGACCGGCCTTGCCCTTGCGGCCTGGGGGCAACTCGCGCCGGGCGTTCCGCCGCCAGCCGCGGTCGCCGGCTACAGCGTCGGGGAACTGGCGGCCTTCAGCGCAGCCGGCATCCTCGATCCCGCCACGGCATCGGCACTTGCGCCGCGACGGGCGGAAGCCATGGATCGCTGCGCCGCCCGGGTGCCCGGCGGCCTGCTGGCCGTCACCGGTCTTTCCGGGCAGCAGCTCGACCAGTTGCGCGTCGAAACCGGGCTTGAGCTCGCCATTCGCAACGGCAGCGCCAGCGTGGTCCTCGGCGGCCCTCTCGCCGCGCTGGACGACGCCGAGCGCAGGGCCGTGGCGGCCGGTGCGCAGTGCACGCGCCTGCGCGTCAACATCGCGTCTCACACGCCATGGATGCACGAGGCGGCGGAGAGCTTTTCGCGGACGCTGGCCGAAGTGCCCTTCCACGCGCCCCAGGTCGTGCTGTTCAGCAATGCGGGGGACCGCATCCGCGATGCAGGGTCTGCCCGCGTCGCGCTGGCAGCCCAGATCGCTCAGACCGTCCGCTGGGACGAATGCATGGAAAACATTTCGGCGCGGCAAGTCAGTTGCGTTCTTGAAATCGGCCCGGGCCAGGCCCTGGCGCGCATGTGGAACCAGCGCTTTCCCACCGTGCCGGCACGCGCCTGCGACGACTTCCGCAGTGCCGCGGCGGTTGCAGCCTGGCTCAACAGCCATGCGGAACCGTGAATCCCGGCCGCGCGCTTGACGTCTTGAATCGAACAACAGGAGATCCACCGTGAGCAGCAACGAACCCAAGACCCCTCCGCTCTACCCGGCCCCGGACATGAAGGACGCCCATGTGTCCGGCATGGCCGCGTATCAAAAACTGATGGCCGAGGCGGAAGCCGACTACAGCGGCTACTGGTCGCGCCTCGCGCGCGAGTTCCTGAGCTGGAAGACGCCGTTCACCAAGGGGCTCGACGACAGCCAGGCGCCCTTCTTCAAATGGTTCGAGGACGGCACGCTGAACGTGTCCTACAACTGCCTGGACCGCCAGGTCGAGCGCGGGCTGGGCGACAAGACGGCCATCATCTTCGAAGCCGACGACGGACAGGTGACGCGGGTCAGCTACCGCGAACTGCTCGCGCGCACCTGCCGCATGGCCAATGCGCTGAAGGCGCGCGGCGTGAAGAAGGGCGACCGCGTCGTCATCTACATGTCGATGAGCATCGAGGGCGTGGTCGCGATGCAGGCCTGTGCGCGCATCGGCGCCACGCATTCCGTGGTGTTCGGCGGCTTCTCGGCGCAGAGCCTGCGCGACCGCATCCAGGATGCCGGCGCCGTGATGGTCATCACCGCCGACGAGCAGGTGCGCGGCGGCAAGCAGCTGCCGCTCAAGGCCATCGTCGACGATGCCGTCGCGCTGGGCGGCTGCGAGAGCGTGAAGAACGTCATCGTCTACCGGCGCACCGGCGGCGCCATCGGCTGGGAGCCGTCGCGCGACCGCTGGCTGCACGACGAGACGCAAGCCCAGCCAGAGACCTGCGAGCCTGAATGGGTAGGCGCCGAGCACCCGCTGTTCGTGCTCTACACCTCCGGGTCGACCGGCAAGCCCAAGGGCGTGCAGCATTCCAGCGGCGGCTACCTGCTGCATGCGGTGCTGACCACGAAGTGGACCTTCGACCTGAAGCCGGACGACGTGTTCTGGTGTACCGCCGACATCGGCTGGGTCACGGGCCACACCTATATCACCTACGGGCCGCTGGCACTGGGTGCCACCGAGGTCGTCTTCGAGGGCGTGCCCACCTACCCCGACGCGGGCCGCTTCTGGCAGATGATCCAGGACCACAAGGTCAGCGTGTTCTACACCGCGCCGACGGCGATCCGCTCGCTGATCAAGGCGGCCGAAGGCAACGAAGCCGTGCACCCCGGGCGCTACGACCTGTCGAGCCTGCGCATCCTGGGCTCCGTCGGTGAGCCGATCAATCCGGCGGCGTGGGAGTGGTTCCACCAGCACATCGGCGGCGGGCGCTGTCCGATCGTCGACACTTTCTGGCAGACCGAGACAGGCGGCCACATGATCACGCCGCTGCCGGGCGCCACACCGCTGGCGCCGGGCTCCTGCACCCTGCCCTTCCCCGGCATCGCGGCGGCCATCGTCGACGAGACGGGCACCGACGTGCCGAACGGCCAGGGCGGGATCCTCGTGGTCAAGAAGCCGTGGCCGAGCATGATCCGCACGATCTGGGGCGATCCGGAGCGCTTCAAGGCGAGCTACTTCCCGCCGGAACTCAAGGGCTACTATCTTGCGGGCGACGGTGCGATCCGCGATGCGCAGACCGGCTACTTCACGATCACCGGCCGCATCGATGACGTGCTCAACGTTTCGGGCCACCGCATGGGCACGATGGAGATCGAGTCCGCGCTGGTGTCGTGCACCGCGCTCGTGGCCGAAGCCGCCGTGGTCGGCCGCCCCGACGACACGACGGGCGAGGCCATCTGCGCCTTCGTCGTGCTGAAGCGCGCCCGTCCCACAGGCGATGAGGCCAAGAAGATCGCCAATGAGCTGCGCAACTGGGTGGCCAAGGAAATCGGCCCGATCGCCAAGCCCAAGGACATCCGCTTTGGCGACAACCTGCCCAAGACGCGCAGCGGCAAGATCATGCGCAGGCTGCTGCGCTCCGTGGCCAAGGGCGAGGCGATCACGCAGGACACCTCGACGCTGGAGAACCCGGCCATCCTGGAACAGCTGGCTGAACGGAACTGAGCTGGAACTGCTTCGCGGAGCCGGCCTCATGGACAGGCATGTTCAGAGCGGGCTGCGGCATGGCCGTGATCCCTGACGGCAGTCCCTCGCCGCAAAGACGGGAGGCAGACGCGATCGCTGGAAGCTTCGACACCGCGTCGCGCCTCGCGGCGTGGAAAGGCCACGAACATCCCCCCGAATGCGCGGCCTCATCGGCGGTAGCGCTCCAATGCCGCCGGGAAGCATCCTCACGTCGGAAGACTGATCCAAGGGCTAGGTATTTCCCGACGCGCGCGAAGGCAAACCTCTCAGCAACATGGCAATGCTGGAGCTGGTGCGCGGCATGGGGCCAAGGACGCCACCGGCGAGGCAGTCACGGTCCACGGCTTCCGCTAAGACGTTTCGGCGGTGGGCGGCGGAATGTTCGGTGCATCGGGGCGAAGTGGCAGAACATGAGCTGGCGCATCGACTGCCGGACAAGGTGGAAGCGTCTTATCGGCGTGGCACGATGCTGGAGAAGCGCCGGTCACTCATGACAGACTGGGGCAAGTTCATCGACACGGTGACGAAGAAGGCGGGCTGACGTTCACGCGAACGAGGCAAGTCGTTCGCGGCATATCTCAAGCATTCGAATCACGGCAGCCTCGCCCGATGTCCCATAGCCAGGGATCTGGGGCAACGTGATCGCGGCAACAGCAACGCGCATTCGCTCCAGAACGTCATCTATGGCGGCATTGGTGTCCGACGCCCGAACTCCGGCTATCGCAGAGACCGCAAGAAAGTCGGCACGCTTTAGCCGTTCGTCCTTGCCATTGAGCTTCAGCGCCATTCGGTCGTGTCCAAGGCGAGGAAAGACTCGCGTCGTGAGCGTGTCATAGACGGGCGCAAGCCGGACGCTCTGAAAGGCTGGATTGCCAGGTTCGGCAATCTTCAGAACAGCCATATTCTTGAGATGCATGTCGCCGTCGGCGATGAGCCATGCGAACACCACGCGCTTCATGAGAGTCAGGAGATCTTCATCAGGCGATGTGGACAAGGCTCTTAACGCGCGCGCCACACGTTCGATGGTGCCGTCGTACTTGGCCTCCGGCGAAAGATCAAGCACGGAGCAAAGATCCTCCATCGCCAGCAAGCGATGATCATCGGCTGCTTCGCGGATGTCGAACCGCTCGACAAGAAGCGCGGGAGGCATGCCGTCGGGCATGGCGACCAGGGCCGCAGCCGGAACCATGAATCCGACTTCCTTTGCCAGGGCAAGACCAACCCATTCAACCAGCGGCAAGGCTTCAAACCCGCTGGTCCCGGCGGGCTTCAGGATGTGCGTGAAGGGCGTACCTATGCTTGGCGAGAGCCTGCCATCGCGGTCCAGGGTCATGGGAGCCTTGATTTGCACCCCGGAGAGACGCGGTGTGTCGGCACGCGCGTAGATCGTCGCGAGGTTGCGCTCAAAGTCCTGCTCCATCCTGCTACGGCCAGGTCCGGCATAGGTGCCGGTGAACGTGCCTGCTGTCGCATGGTCGACGAGGCGCGTGGTCAGCACATCAAGCGGAAGCGCAGCGAGTTCGCCCCTGTTCTCGGCAATCGTGATGTTGGACATATAGCGCCTGCCCGAGCGAAGCATCGCCCGCTCATCACGATCATGCAGAACGCCTTCGAGCCAGCCCTCCGGCAGCAGCGAGACCACGAAGGGCGGCAGCCTGCCAGGCATCGTCTGGCGAATGACCGGCGGCATGGGTACATCGCTGTCTGCCTGCGACCACCGCCATTCAAAACCGTCGTGCGCGAGAGTGCCGATTGGCAGGCCATGCCATGCCACGTTCAACGCGAACGCGGCCTCGTTGCGCACGGGCGCAACCGAGGGGCTGCGCAGCAAAAATTTCTCAGCCCCCTCGCCCTCGCGGTACCACTCGTTCTCACGGGCCAGCGCCCACACGGCATCACTTGCAGCCTTCGGGCCGTCGTACTCCTCGACGAGGCGGGCGGCAATGGCCTCGCGCGTCGCTGCATCGATGGAGGCGGCATGTTCGCTGCGAAGGCGGAAGGCCTCCAGAAACCTCTGGCGGATCGAGGACACATTGACGGAAAACTCGCCCAGGCTGTCCGCGACGGCTGCTGACGCGAGAGAGGGCTTCGTGGGCGCCTTGTTCTGGACGATCTCCAGCGCCCGGATGCGGGTGCGCTGCACGCGAGGCCCCGTCAGGTAGAGGCGCCCGTCGCGGGTCGGGCCCAGCAAGACCGCGCTGGCGGCGGAGAGGTAGGCCTTGGGGTAGAGGTAGCGGCCAATGCGCACGGCGTGACCAAGGACGGTCTGATCAATGTCGTCGGCAGCATCGACATAGATGCCCCGCATCAGCTGGACGAGCTTGCCCGTCCCCGCCAGGTAGTGGCTGCGGGACTTGTCGATGGTCTCGCCGACGAGGTGGAGGGGCATGCTTTCTAACTTTCGCGTGTTTCAGATACGAGAAAGTTAGCAGTCGCGCGACGGAAAAGCAACAGGAATTTGACTTTTCCGTATTTCAAATACGCGAAAGTTGCATTCCTGACGCTCTGGAGCGACCCGAATCCGTACAAGGACGACGGCCACGAGTTCGCGATCTTCTCGCCGTCTTCGACAACTACGCATTCATCTTCTTCGACCGGGAAAACGCCCTGCCGGAAATCCCCGACAAAGATCCGCAGGTTCTCTGGGACCGATGGAAGCGGAACGTGATCGACCGGCAGGTGAAGACCGGGCATGGTGCCGAGCGCAACATACGCAGCGTCTAACGCGGCGACACCAAGGCGATCGACCCCCTGCTCCGCGCCGCGGCCTCTCCTTTGCAGCGATCAGGGTTTCGGCGGCTTCACGGCACCGTCCCAATGCTCGACGATCTTTCCGTTCTCGAGGCGGAACATGTCGAACCAGGTCGTCGTGTACTTTCGCGTCGCATCCTGCGGTTCAGGGTACTCGCGCACGAAGCTCAGGATCACGAGGTCGCGCTCGGCGACGATCGAGACCAGCGGCGCCTTGATGCGGGGCTCCACCGGCAGCGGCGTCGGGTTCCTGCGCGAGATGAAGCCCACCATGGCGGCACGGCCGGTGGGCACGTTAGGGTTGTGCTGGATGTAGGACTCGGCAACGTACTTTTCCGCTTGCGCCACCTGCCCCGCCTCGAAGACCTCGCGCCAGAAGTCGTAGACCAGGCGTTTGTTGGCGCGCAGTGCCGGGTCGGCACTCGCAAGCAGCTGCTCCTGGTCGGCGGCCGGCTGAACCGGCACTTGCGCCGTCGCAATCAACGGCAGGACAGCTGCGGCAAACGCAACGGCGAGATGAGCGAACAGAAATTTCTTCATGATCGAGGCGCTGGTTGTTGAGAATGCGAAAGTGCACGAGGTGCGGATCACCTCGGGCGCAGTCTAATGGGCGGCGCCCGCCGGGACCGCCGGCCGAGGTATCGAAGAACAAGACTCCGGAGACACCATGAATCGTTTCGCCTTTGGCGCATTCCCTCGCGCGGCCCTCGCGCTGCTTGCCCTCGCCTTGTCGGCATGCGGCACGGTCCCGGACGCGGGCCGGCTCGCGGCCTCGTGCGCCGGCCTTGCGGGCCATGCCATCGCACCGGGCGCGATCGGATTACCGAGCGGCAAGGCCTCGGTCACTTCAGCCGTTCTCGCGCCGGCCGCCGCTGCAACCGTGAACGCCGGGGCATTCCAGCCGGCCCTGCCGCAGTTCTGCAAGGTGACCGGCACCATTGCGTCGCGCGACCCGGCGGCCCAGGCCATCAACTTCCAGCTGAACCTGCCGACCACCTGGAACGGCAAGGCCCTGCAGTACGGCGGCGGGGGCTTCAACGGCGTGCTGATCACGGGGTTGGCGCCGCTGCGCGACGCGGCGCCGGACGATGCGCTGCCGATCGCGCGCGGCTATGCGACCTTCGGCCACGACTCCGGCCACCAGGCCTCCGCGTTCGCGGCCGGCGAGCCCGGCGCGTTCGCGCAGAACGACGAGATGCTCGAGAACTTCGCCTTCGCTTCCTACAAGAAGGTGAAGGACGCGACCGTGGACATCATGCGCGCGTATTACGCAAGCCCGCCGCAGCGCATGTACTACTTCGGCGGCTCCGAAGGCGGCCGCGAAGGCCTGACCATGGCGCAGCGCTTCCCGGCGGACTACGACGGCATCGTCAGCGTCGTTCCTGTGATCAACTGGACCGGCCTGTTCCATGCGTTCGTGCGCAACCAGGTGCCGCAACAGGCGGACTGGCTGCAGGCCGACAAAACAGCGCTCATCGCCAGGGCCACCTCCGCCGCGTGCGACGCGCTCGACGGGCTGGCCGATGGCATCGTGAACAACTACATGGCATGCCAGGCCCGCGTGGACCTGCAGCCCCTGCGCTGCCCGGACGGCAGCGACGCGGGCGCGCATTGCCTGTCCGACGCCGAGCTGCGGCTGATGCGCGCCATCCACTCGCCGTATGAGTTTTCCTTCCCCATCGCCAACGGCCTCACGGCCTATCCGCCATGGCTCTATGGCCACGAGGACAGCCTCGACGGCCCTTCCGCCGTCAGCATGGTGCGCTGGGTTTCCGGCACCGCGGCACCCGCCTCGCCACCGGACGCCGCGCGCAATTCCACCCAGTGGATCTATGGAAGCAACTGGATCCGCCATGCGATCGCGCGCGACAGGAACCACGACGTGCGCAGCTACCGGCCCGAGGATTTCCGCGACCGGGTGCAGAAGACCTCGGCGCTGATGGACTCCACCAACCCGGACCTGTCGGCCTTCTTCGCGCGCGGCGGCAAGCTGATCCTGCGCGAGAACGCCGCCGATCGCGCACAGAGCGCGCTCATGGGCATTCAATACCACGACGCGGTCGTGGCGCGCCTGGGTGCGGCGGCGGCCGAAAGGTCGGTGCGGCTCTACGTCTCGCCGGGCTCGACGCATTCAGGCAACTCGCGCGCGGTGGCGGGCGGCCCGGCGGTGCCGACGATGGTGGACCTGCTCGAGCCGCTGGACCGGTGGGTGAACGCCGGCGACGCACCCGCGAACGCCCTGGTGCAGGTCGTCAAGGCGCCGCTGCCACCGTTCGCCATGCAGGCCTCGCGCCCGATGTGCCGCTATCCGGGCTATCCGCACTACATCGGCGGCGACCGCACGCAGGCGTCCAGCTATGCGTGCCGGCCTTCCTGATCACCGGCCCTTGCGCTAGGCCCCGTTCTGCCGCCAGTGGCCCGGCGGCACCCCGTACTCGCGCTTGAATGCGCGGCTGAATGCGGCTTCCGACTCGTAGCCGACACCTTCGGCAATGCGCCCGAGGTTGCACTGGTCCTTGCGCAGCATGCCGGCGGCCACGATCATGCGCCAGCGGGTGAGGTACTGCATGGGCGGCACACCCACCAGTTCGGCGAATCGTTCCGCAAGCACGCTGCGCGAGATGTGGGTTTCCTGCGCCAGCGCGTCGACTGTCCAGTTGCGTGCGGGCTCGCCATGCATCAGCGCGAGGCAGCGGCTCACATGCGGATCTCGCAGGCCCGCCAGCCAGCCGGGATTGTTGGCGGGCATGGATTCGATGTAGCCGCGCAGCACTTCGGCAAACAACAGCTCCGCCACCTTGGCGGCGACCATCTCCGAGCCGGGCGAATGCGCGACGGCCTCGCCCAGCACGAAGTTGACGGACTGCTCGATCCACGGGCCCGCCGGCCTGCTGCGCAGCGGCGTGGTGAACAGGGGCGGAATGTTCGCCATGACGGGATTGGGCGCATCGCCTTCGTAGGCGAACCAGCTGCACACCAGCACGGTGCGCTCACCATCGCCGCCATAGCGGATGCGTTCGAGCTCGGGTGCGCGCGGGCTCACCACGTGCGCCACGTCCACTGCCGCATGCTGCAGGCCGCTGCCCAGCACATGCGAGTCGCCATGCGGCACGGCAATCACCTCGCCGGCCTGCGCCCGGATCGGCTCCCCGCCTTCGACCTGGGCCCAGCATTCGCCCTGCAGCACCAGATGGCAGATGGCCAGGTGCTGCGCGCCGGGCTTGAGCAGCCTCGCGATGTCCCTGCCCTTGGGCACCCTGAAACACCAGGGCGCATGCATGTCCCCGTTCAGGAACAAGGCGCCTTCCAGGCGAATGGTGCGCAGCACGTCCGACAAGACATCCATGGTCACCTCTCAGGCAAGCGGAGACGGGGTTTCAGTCAACAAGTCCGGGGTGGCGGGCAATACGCGGACGCATCGCTTCGGCACCATGGGTCCTGGTCGCCTTTGACCGATTCTAGACAGACAGGAGTCCGCCATGCCCAAATTCCTCATCGAACGGCACATCCCCGGCGCCGGCCAATTCACCCCCGCGGACCTGAAAGCCATCTCGCAGAAGTCTTGCGGCGTGCTGGGCAGCATGGGGCCCGAGATCCAGTGGGTCCACAGCTACGTGACCGACGACCGGATCTACTGCATCTACCAGGCGCCCGACGAGGCCATGGTGCGCCGGCACGCGGAGCTCGGCGGCTTCCCGGCCGACCGGATCGACCGGGTCCGCACCATCATCGATCCGGCCACGGCCGAGTGAGGAAGGCGGCGCTCCGGAGAGCGGCAAAGGCCATTGGGGCTGCCCGCGGCAGCGGGCCCGAGCAGCCGGCACGCGTCGTTCGGGCGATGGATTCCTCACATGAACAAGTGAGTGCAAAGCGCGCGCGCAGGGGCTAGATTGCAAGGTCACGGGAGCGCCCGGGTCCGAGGCATCGGCCCCGCCGGCAGCAGAACATCAACTTGCATGGAAGAGCCCATGTGGAAACCTGAAAAGCCCATCCTCGTCGCCGGACGGGTGCTGCCCGCCGCCGAGGCATGGTGGCACGAATTCAGGAGCGCGTTCTACGACCGTTGCCATGGTGCGGTCGACCGCGAATGGCTCGACACCCTGGCCGCGGCGCTCTATCCGCTGAACCTCGACCGTGACCCACGCAGGACGGCGGAGGTGGCTTTCGTCACCCTCGGCTTCGAGCTTCCGCGCGAGACGCAAAGCTAGGTCTCCCCGTCTGGGCAGCGGCCGCAAGAGCCCGCGGGGCGCGGGGCCCCAGGACGCTTGAGGAACAATGCGGTTCCAGGAGCCCCCGATGAAACTACCGATCGAAGTGGAAGGACGCCAGCAGCTGGCCGACGAGATCCACGCGCGCCCTTTCGAGCCCCTCTCCACCCCGGGTGCCGCGCTGGCCATTGCCACGCTGCGCGAAGGACCGGATGACGACGCGCTCTGCATCGCGCATCTGGCGCGTCTGGGCGGCGACGCCTCCGGCGCTGGCACCGCCACGCAGTGCCAGGTGCGCTGCGGCGCCTTGCGCGTGCGGTGGGAGCGCCATACGGAATTCCACACCTTCACCGTGTTCACCGATCTTGGCGAACTCGCCATGGACCAGGCTTTCGACACCGGCTGGCTCGGTGCCCTGCCGCAGGATTGGCTGGCCTCGCTCCCCGGCCGCATGATCTCCGCGACGCAGCTGGCCGTGCTCCCCTGCCCCGGCGATCCGCCGCATGCGCGACGGGTGGCGCCGCTTTTCGGCGAGGATCTGCTGGTGGGCAACCGGGTGGCCGAGGGCGCGGCCACCGTGGTGTCGGACCTTCGCACCAAGGACGGCGTGACGCGCTTCCTGGTGTTCGACCACGCCATGAACCGGCGGCGCGCGGGCCGCACTGTCCAGCGCCTGATCGAAGTCGACACCTACCGGATGATGGCCCTGCTCAGCCTGCCGCTGGCTTCGCGCCGCATGGGCCAGCTCGCGGCGGAAGAAACCCAGCTCGCCTCGCTGATGGCCCGCTTCCACGATGCGACGGACGGCGACGAGGTGCTGCTGCACGAACTCGTCACGCTGGCGGCCCAGGTCGAGCATGCGATGGCCGAGAACAGCGCGCGCTTCGCCGCCACCCGCGCCTACAGCGGCATCGTGAACCAGCGCTTGCTCGATCTGCGCGAGATGCTGGTGCCGGGCCTGCAGCCGCTGTCGGAGTTCCTGGAGCGCCGCTTTCGTCCGGCGATGGACAGCTGCGCAGCGACGGCAGCCCGGCAGACGCAACTGTCCGAGCGGATCGCCCGGGCCGCGCAGCTGCTGCAGACGCGCTCCGAAGTCGAACGCGAACGCCAGAACCAGGCGCTGCTGAGTTCGCTCGACCGGCGCCAGGGCCTGCAGCTGCGGCTGCAGGAGACCGTCGAGGGGCTGTCGGTGATCGCCATGACCTACTACGGCGTCGGCCTCAGCAACTACCTGCTCAAGCCCCTGGCCAAGGCCATGGGCTGGCACGAAACCGCGGTGACGCTGGTGGCCGTGCCGGTGATCGCGCTGCTGGTGCTGCTCAACGTGCGACGGCTGCGGCGGCATCTGCACCAGTCGGCGGACAGCTGAGCAGCGCGCTCCCGCACGGGCCTCGTCGATTCAACGGCGTCGGGAGTTTATTTCGCCGCGACGCTCTCGGGCATGGCCGACGAGTGATGGTGCGCGATCAGCCATTGGCCGTTGAGCCACTCGTATACATAGGTGTAGCGGGCGTGCACCGTTTTGCCGTCCTTGAACTTGAAGGTGTAGGTGCCGACGTCCTGCGCGACGTTGCAGCCGACCCTGATCGTGCGCGTGTCGATCTTTCCTTGCGGCGAGTCCTTGAGGAACTTGACGAAGTAGTCGCGGATCTGGGGCGGCGTGGTGCGGGGCTGGTTCGAAACCGTAGCCAGCAGCACGCCGTCTGGGGCGTAGTTGGCGACCACCTTGTCGGGGTCCAGCGTGGCCAACGAGGCGTTCCATCGATCGAACAGCGCCGCGATCTGGCGCTCCTCTGCGGGAGCACAAGTTGCTTGGGAAGCGGCGGTCTGCGCGAACACGGAAGTCGACATGCAGAGCACCAGCGCTGCGGACGCGGAAAGAAGCTTGGGAGAACGCGAGGTCATCAGGGAGTCCATTCATGCAAGTGGTTGAATACAGGACTCATTGTTCGAGGGCCGAATGAACGTTCACCGCCGCGGCGATGAACCTGCCCTGAGCAGAAGATGAACGACGGATGAACAGGCGCCTAGCTCGCGGCCTCGCTGAGCCGATAGCCCAGGCCGCGCACGGTCTGCAGCAGTTGCACCGTGTGCTCGCTGTCGATCTTCATGCGAAGGCGCCGGACGTAGACATCCACGATGTTGGTGAGCGGATCTTCGTGCGTGCCCCAGACGTTGGCCAGGATGCGTTCGCGGCTGTAGACCCGTCCGGGTGCGCTCATGAGCAACTCGAGGAACGCCAGTTCCTTGGCGGTGAGCGCGATCGGCTGTCCCGCGCGTTCGACCCGCATGCGTTCGCGGTCCAGCACCAGGTCCGCCACCCGCAACGTCGTGACCGGCGGCCTGAGGTCCCGGCCGCGGCGCAGCAGTGCCTCGATGCGCGCGAGCAGCTCCTCGAAGTCGAAGGGCTTGGTCAGGTAGTCATCGGCGCCGAGCCGCAGCCCGTTCACCTTGTCTTCGGTCGTGCTCATTGCGGTCAGCATCAGCACCGGGGTCTGTCCACCCTCGGCGCGAAAGGTCTGGCACAGCTCCAGGCCGTTGATGCCCGGCAGCATCAGGTCCAGGATGAGGAGCGCGAGTTCTCCCCGGCGCGCCAGTTCCAGTCCGTCCGGACCGGTTCGGGCATGCTGGACCGCGAAGCCTTCCGCCTTCAGCCCGCGCACCAGGAAATCCGCGACACGGGGGTCGTCTTCAACGATCAGGATGCTTCTGTTCATGGCTGCAGGACACTGGCCTCGGGTTCGTGGATCGGCAGGCGCGCAAGGACGACACGAACTTCGGTCCCCTCCTCCGGCGCGCTTCGGATGTCGATGTGCCCGCGATGGGCCTTGACGATGGCCTGCGCAATCGAGAGGCCGATGCCGCTGCCATCCGCGCGATGGGCGCGTGCCCGGTGCCCGCGGACGAAGCGCTCAAAGACGCGCGGCAACTCGTCCGGGTCGATGCCGATGCCGTGGTCGCGAACCACGATGGAGACTTCTTCTCCGGCCACCTTGCAGCCCAGGTGCACCTTGCCGTTCACGCGCGAATAGCGGATGGCGTTGTCCAGGACGATCATCACGGCCTGGCGCAGCCGGTCGCCGTCGGCACGGACCATGACCATTTCCGCTGCCGGTTCGTAGGCCAGCGCGACCCCGTGCAGTGCAGCCAGGGCTTCGCCCTGCTCGGCGGCTTCGCTCAGGAGCATCGAGAGATCCATGGGAGAAGGCTGGATCACCAGCTGGTCGGCTTCGGCCCGCGCGATCAGGAGCAGATCGCCGATCACGTGGGTCAACTGCTGAACGGTCCCGACGATGCGTTTCAAGGCCTGGCGGTACTCCTCGGCGGGCTTGTCGCCGCCGCGCAGCGTGATCTCCGCCTCTCCGCGGATCGCGGTGGCCGGTGTTCGCAGCTCATGGCTGAGATCGACGAAGAGTTGCCGGCGCCGATGATCCAGGAGCTGCAGCGTGTCATGGGCCGACTGCAATTCCTGCGTCCGGTCTTGGACGGCATCCTCCAGGCGCCGGCGGGCTTCGTCGGCTTCCTGGCGATGTTGCTGCAGTTCCGCTGCCATCTGGTTGAAATGGCGCGCCACCACTTCGAACTCGTCGCCCGATGCCAGTTCGATGCGGTGCTCCAGGGAACCCGATTGGAGGGCCCGCGTGCCTTGCATCAGGAGCTCCAGCGGACGCTTGAGGCGTCCGCGCAGATGCAGTGTCCACAGCACGGCCGCGACAAGGGCGATGATCGCCATGGCAATCGCCTGCTGCCGGAGCCGGTCCAGGCCTCGCTCGGTCGCGGCACGGGCAATGGGAACCGCCTTGCGCTGTCCTTCGATGGCGCCGTTGAGCAGCTCGCGAAGATCCCGGCCCTGGGTCATGTCGAAGACCTGGGCCACTTGCCGCCAGACGTTCGGGAACTCCGCGCCGGGCGACAGCGGCTGCAAGTCCTGCAGTTGTGCCTGTACCTCGAGGATGTTTCCATCCAGCAACTTGCTGATCTCGACCAGCTGAAACGCCTCTTGCGGCACGACGATCTCTTCTCGCGCGGACACCTTGCGCCACGAGTCCAGGTGAAGGCGGGACATCGCGTCCAGCCGTGCCGCGCCGGCTCGCATTCGCTCGAGCAGCTGATCCCGGACCCCCGACGTCGCTTCTGCATTCATGAGCCGCTGCGAGGACCACACACGCAACCTCTGCTTGTTGGCGGAAATCTCGAGGAGCTCGGAAAGAATGTCGCTCGTCAGCCGGCTGTGCGCGGCGTATTCATTGACGCGGTTGGAACCCCAGTAGACGAAGGCCGCCTGGCAGCACACCAGCGCAACAAGAACCGCAAAGGCGAAAGACAAACGCAGGCGAAACATGGCCGCGGAGTCTACAGTCGACGCCGCACTGCACGAACGGCGGCTCAGAGCGGTGAGCGCGAACGTCGCCGAGCTTCAGCGGCGGATACCGGAAAAACTGGGCCGCTGGATCGCGGCCTTTGCCGATCGCTACTTCAAAGTGGCGCCGCCTCGTGCGAGGTACTGAGCCGACAGGCGCGCAAACTGGCCGCCGTCGGTGCTGATCGAAGTCTGAACGCTCCCACCAGCACTGAAGACGATCGCAAAAGTGTGGGTGTCGCCGTACTCCTGCGCGTTGCGCAGCATGTAGTCGACATGGTTGTCGCGGTAGTGCAGGTCGGTGCCGCCGGGCGTGTCGGACGGCACGCCCATCGGCGTCTGCCACCACAGGATCGGCAGCCCATTGCCCAGGGCCGCGCGATAGTCGGAAATCTGGCGCTGCGATTCATGGAAGTTCGGGCTCGCGATGTTGCTTGCGTCCCAGTAGAACGGCCCGCTTCGCCCCGTGCATTCCGCCGGAGGCGACGGGACTTCCCAGCAGCCCGCGTCGCGGTCGCTTGTCTGGGCGACGATGAAGTCCGCCTGATGCGCCCCGACCGCCCGCATCTGGGCGCCGATTGCGGCGGGCGTGCCGCTCCAGAACGCGGGCGGAAACCCGACCAGCGCCTTGGGCGCGATCTGCCGACCCATCTGCACAAGGCATTGGCCGAGGCCAGCAGCCGTGTTGGGCAGACCGCCGCATTCGGACTGGCTGTTCACCGCGGCCGCAACCTTCGTGGCATCGCCCCCGGGCGCCTGCGCCGCCAGGAATCCCCAGAAGTCCGGCTCCAGATTGACCAGCATGGGCGTGTCCAGGGCTGCGATGCGCTGATACATCAGTCTCACCTGCGCCCAGTAGTTGTTCATGAAAGCCGCATCGTTGATGCCGCTCAGGTTGCCTTCGCCGATCGCCGCCATCTGGTAGAGCGTGAACATCGGGATCGCGCCATAAGCCCGGATGGCCTGCGCGGTGTAGGTGATGTAGGCCCCATCGGGACTGTTCCAGGTGGGCCAGGCGCCCGCGCCCACACCCACGAGGTAGGCGTCGATGATGTCCGGGTGAACGTCCTGGCTTTTCATCTGATCGAGGGAATTGCCCGCGCCGAGTCCGAGCAGCACCCGAGAAGGCTTGCCGAGCCTGGTCACCAGCGCGGTGGTCGCCGCGACGGGCGAAGAAACTCCGTCAGTGCTGCCGGTACCACCCGTGCTTCCTGTGCTTCCGCCACTTTGGCTATCACCCCCCTGGCTGACGCCATTGGCGCCTTGGCTGGCACTGCTGCCGCCCAAGCCGATCAGGCCTGCCAGCCCTCCGCCTTGAGTACCACCACCGCCTCCACCACCGCAACCGAACAGGAGCACCGAAAGCATCAGTGCAGAAACGCACCGCCTGGAAAAAATGAACATGAAAAACGCTTCTTGATTGAAAGAGAACCGGCTGCTGCCTGGACGCCCTGCCGGGGACTTGCCGTGGCACAAGGCGCACGAACCATGCCCGCTTCTCCGTCAGCGAAAAACACACGCGTCGCCCGCGAAAAGTGACATGGCACGTCGCTTCCGACCCTCACATGCGACAGTTCTGGTTCGCGCCCGGGCCGAGGTCGACAAAAAAAGTGATGTTCACGATGACCCGCGGCCGGTCTTCAAGTGCCGTAGCCAGTAATGCGCCATCGATTGCCCCGCAAGCGCCCAGGTGCTTCAATGTCGCTCTTGCGATGACGAAGGAGACTTCCATGGCCTACGAAGCGCGATATGTCCTGCGGCCCAGCCCCGGAGCCGATCTCGAGGCCGTCATGGACGCCGTCAAAGCGGGTGCCGCGCTCTGGAAGAAACACGGCGCCCCCAGCCCTCAGCTTTGGAGCGTGGTCGCCGGCGAACTGGGCAACTATGTCCTGACCGTGCAGTTCGAGAACGCGACCGAATACGCGAAGGTCACCGATCCGCTGTCGGCCGATCCCGAGTTCCGCCGCTGGCAGGCGAACAACGTGCAGTCCGGCGCATTCGCCTGGGTGCGCAGCAACCTCATGCGTGAGCTCCCCCTGCCATAGACGTTGGTGCCGGCCTCGACCCTCAATCGATCCTGATGCCGTTCGCCTTGATGAGGCGGCCCCAGCGTTCGCGCTCGTCCTTGACGTACCTGGCCATGTCGTTCGGCGTGCCCGGCAGCCCTTCCACGCCCAGCGCCTGGAAGCGTGCCTGCACCGCCGTCGAATTCAGCGCGTCGACCAGCGCCTTGTTGAGCTTTGCCACCGTCTCGGCAGGCGTGCCGCTCGGCACGGCGAGCCCCTGCCACGCATAGGCCTCGAAATCGCCCAGCCCCTGTTCGGCGAGCGTGGGCACGTCGGGCAAGGTGGCAATGCGCTTCGCGCTTGCGACCCCGATGGCCCTGACCTTGCCCGCGAGCACGAACTGGTTGCCGCTGGCCGTGTCGACCATCATGAAAGGCACCTGGCCGCCCAGGATGTCCTGCATCGCAGGGGCTGCGCCGCGGTAGGCGACGTGCGTCATCGCGATGCCGGTCTTTTCGCGCAGCAGTTCGGTGGCCAGGTGGTGCGGACTTCCGGCACCGGCCGAAGCGTAGTTCACGCCACCAGGTTGCGCCTTGGCCCAGGCGATGAATTCCTTGAAGTTCTTCGCCGGCACCTGGGGACCGACCACCAGCACGAGCGGAAAGCGCGCCAGCATGCCGACCGGCGCGAGGTCCTTCTCGGCGTTGTAGCTGAGCTTGGAAAACAGGAACGGATTGGCTGCGAGCGTCGCGAAGTCGGCCGTCAGCATGACACTGCCGTAGTCCTTCGAGCGGGCCACGTAGTCGGCCGCGATGTTGGTCGCCGCGCCTGGCTTGTTGTTGATGACGACAGGCCGGGCCAGGCTCTTGGACATCGTCTCGGCCGTGGCGCGTGCGACGGAATCAGAGCCGCCGCCTGCGGCGTAGCCGACCACCCATTCGATGGGCTTGGTGTCTTGCGCAACGGCGAGATGGGTGGATGCGGCCAATGCAAGGCCGGTCAGCAAAAGTCGAATCATGGGTTTTGTCTCCGGTGGTTTCTACGAACAGTTCAGCAGAGGGTTGCGGCGGCGAACGACTCGCGCAGCACGGGCATCGAGCCGATGTGATTGGCCAGCACGAGCACCAGCCGCGCATTGAAGGCGTGGCTTTCATCCGTGGAAAGGCCCTGGTGCGCTTCGATCAGTGCCTCGTAGAAATCGTCAGGCGCATCGATGTTCGGTGCGGTGGTCAGGTGCGCGGCGTTGGCTTGCGGCATGGCAGGATCCTTCAGGCGTTGCAGCAAAGCGCGCGATCGAGCGCGGCACGCACGATGCCGGCGTCGGCCCGGCGCCAGCGCGCGCACACGTGCTGGTCGGGGCGCAGCAGGTAGACCGTGCCGTCCCGCGCGTCATAGCGCCGGGTTGCGAGTGCATGGGCTTCGTCGATCGGGATGCGCACCGTCGTGACGGGAACGCCTGCGGCCGCGCCGGCTTCGGCCGCGGCCATCGCTGCGCGGTCCGCCGTCCCGCCGTCGCCGAACACCACCGCCGTGAACGCGCCGCTGCCTGCTTCATGCAGCAACCAGCCCGCCCGGCCATCGGCGCGGATCACCGGCGCGTCCGCCGCCACGGCGCCCGGCACCAAGCCGCCTTCGAAAGCGTCGGTGTCCGGCGAATTCAACGCCGACGTGCGCAGCGTGGCCGGCACGGACAGCCGGCCGCTGTTGACCAGGGTGCGCGCAAAGGCGTGGGACTTCGCGAGCTCCAGCACCGCGTCACGGAACAATCTGCTGATCTCGCTCTTGGGCGTGATGAAGTCGGTGGCGCGCGTGGAGTTGAGGATGTTCTCGTCGGCCGCGTATTCGCGCTCGTGCCCGTAGCTGTCGAGCAGCGCATCGGGCGCCTGGTGCCGCAGGACCGCGGCCAGCTTCCATGCCAGGTTCTCGGCATCCTGCACGCCGGAGTTGGCACCGCGGGCGCCGAACGGCGAGACGCCGTGCGCCGAATCGCCCGCGAAGAACACGCGGCCCTGCCGGAACCGGTCCATCCGCAGGCACGAGAAGGTGTAGACGCTCGCCCATTCGAGATCGAATTGCGCGTCTTCGCCCAAGAGCGCCTTGACGCGGGGAATGATCTTCTCGGGCTTCTTCTCTTCTTCCGGGTCGGCGTCCCAGCCGAGCTGGAAGTCGATGCGCCAGACGTTGTCGGGCTGCATGTGCAGCAGCACGCTCTGGTTGCGGTGGAATTCGGGGTCGAACCAGAACCAGCGCTCGGCCGGCCGGTCGAGCTTCATCTTCACGTCGGCAATGAGGAAGCGGTCCTTGAATTGGCGGCCCTTGCTCTCCAGCCCCAGCAGCCCGCGCATGCTCGAGCGGCTCCCGTCGCAGGCCGCGACGTGGTCGGCCTCGAGCCGGTACGGCCCCTCGGGTGTTTCGATCGTCAACTCGACATGGTCCGCGTGCTGCACGACGCCCGTGACCTTGTTCTTCCAGCGCAGGTCGATCAGCGGCAACTCGGATGCGCGGTCGGCCAGAAAACCTTCCACGTAATACTGCTGGAGGTTGATGAAGGCGGGGCGCGCATGGCCCGCTTCCGGCAGCAGGTCGAAGCTGTAGATCTCCTCGCTCTTGAAGAACACGCGGCCGACGTTCCACGACACGCCCTTGTCGACCATGCGCTCGCCACAGCCGAGCCGGTCGAAGATCTCCAGCGTGCGCTTCGCAAAGCAGATGGCGCGGGAGCCGGTGGACAGCGTGTTGTCGTTGTCCAGGAGAACCACTGGAATCTCATGCTGCGCCAGATCGATGGCCAGCGCCAACCCCACCGGGCCTGCGCCGACGACGACCACGGGACGGCGCACCGGCGCCGCCGCGTCCTGGTCGGGATGGCGCCTGTAGTCGAAGCGCAGACTCTGGTAGTCGGTCACGTTGTCTCCGTATCTCTTCTGCATCGCTCCTTCCCCTCCCGGAGGGAGGGAGCAATGCGGGTTCAGCCTTCGAGGGTCTTCCACATCTCGACGTCGCGCTCGGCCGTCCAGATGCGCGGGTCCGGGTACTGGGTCGCTTCGTCGTAGCAGCGCGTCACGTCGAAGGGCATGCAGTGGTCGAAGATGACCCAGTGGCCGTACTTGGGCTTGAGCTGGGCGAAGGTGTCCTGGTAAACCGCATGGAGGTCCTTGCCCGCGGCCACGCCGGCTTCGACGCAGGCGCGCACGTCGGCAATGAAATCGCCGGTGGCCTTGAGGCCGGCGGCGACCTGCGCTTCGCCCGACAGCGCGGGGCCGCGGCCCGGAACCAGCGCGGCAGGCTTGAGCGCCGCGATGTTCTGGAGCGTCTGCGGCCAATCCTTGAAGTAGGCATCCCCCGCATACGGCGTGGCATCGAACTCGACCAGATCGCCGCTGAGCAGCACGCGGTCCTGCGGCAGCCAGACCACGGTGTCGCCCTTGGTGTGGCCGCGCCCGAGCTGGATCAGCTGCACCTCGAGCTTGCCCAGCCACAGCGTCATCTTGCCGGTGAAGGTCATGGTGGGCCAGGTCAGGCCCGGCGGCACCGTCTCCACGTTCTGGAACAGGCGTGGGAAGCGGCCGATCTCGCTGGCCTTGTCGGCCTCGCCGCGCTCCACGATCAGGTCGCGGGTGTCCTGGCTCGCGATGATCTGCTGCGGCGCGAAGCCGCTCGCGCCGAGCACGCGCACCGCGTGATAGTGCGTGAGCACCACGTACTTGATGGGCTTGTCGGTCACCTCGCGGATGCGGCGGACCACGTCGGCCGCCATGGCCGGCGTGGCCTGGGTGTCGGCCACCAGCACGCAGTCGTCGCCGATCACGATGCCGGTGTTCGGGTCGCCCTCGGCCGTGTAGGCCCAGGCGTGCTCGGAGAGCCTCGTGAAGCTGATCTGCTTCTCCTCGAGGTCGGCTTGGGAGGCGAATTTCTTGGCGGTGTTCATGCGGGGGCTCCTTGAGACCGATATTTGTCTAAACCAAACGCGTTTGCAGTATGCAACGTAAATTTGTTTATGGCAAACTGATTTGCTGAAACGAATCTGCGGACTTTCCCTCGGTCGACCGGTCACGCCGAACGGTTTGCACGCCGCAAATCCCCTCGCCGGTGGCGAACTAGACTTCCAGCAACTTGAAAGGCGATATGCGAGACAGCCACTCCGAAGAAGCCGCGAAGGAAGACAAGGCGCAGCGGGCCGTCCAGGCGATCGAGGTCGGGGGGCGACTGCTGCTTGCCCTGGCCGACAGCCAGACGCCCCTGACGCTCAGGGATCTCTCGAGCCGATCCGGCCTTCCCGCTTCACGCGCCCACCCCTACCTGGTGAGCTTCGGCAAGCTCGGACTGATCGAACAGGAAGCCGAAACCGGCCGCTATGCACTCGGCCCCGCCGCATTGCAGCTGGGGCTGACGTGCCTGCACCAGCTGGACCCCGTCCGCGTGGCGCTGCCCATCGCCCAGCAGCTTGCGGCGTCCACCGGACATTCGGTCGCGGTGGCCATCTGGGGCAACTTCGGGCCGACGATCATCCGCATGATCGAGGCGCGCGAACCGCTGCACGTCTCGATGCGCGTCGGCACCGTGATGTCGATATTCGGCACGGCCACCGGCCGCGCCTTTGCGGCCGTGCTGCCGGCCGAGCGCATCGAGAAGGCCATGGCGGTGGCGCTCGGAGACCCGGAAGACCGGAAGGCGCCGCTGCCGAAGCCCAAGACCAGGGAACTGCGCGAAGCCGTCGCGGAGCTCCGCGACCACGGCGTCACACGCGCCGAGGGAAAGCCGATTCCCGGCGTCAACGCCTTCAGTGCGCCTGTGCGCGATCACGACGGCGAACCCGTCGTCGTGATCACGGTGCTGGGGCATCAGGACAGTTTCTCGGCCGACTGGAACTCCAGCGCCGCGTCAGCCGTTCGCGATGCGGCCGCAGAAGCATCCAGCCGCCTCGGCTGGCGAGCCTGAGGCCGGCGCTTTCGCTCCGGCACCCATTCAGGCCGGGGCGCCCTCCCCGTGCAGCCGGACAATCAAGGCGCGCATCCAGGCCACGGCGGGATCGCGGTGATACCGCCCATGCCAGAACAGGCTGATCGCGATCTCCGGCAGCTTGGCCGGATGGCGGACATATGACAGTCCGAAAGGCGCGGCCAGGGCCTGGGCCAGCCGCTCGGGGACCGTGGCCACCAGGTCGGAATCGTGCAGGATATGGCCGACCGCCACATAGTGCGGCACGGTCAAGACGACCTTGCGATCGATCTTCTTGCGGCTGAGAAGTTCGTCGGCCTTGCCGTGGCCGGTTCCCTCCGACACCACGACCACGTGGTCGGCCTGCGAGAACTCGGCCAGCGAGATCTGCCGCTTGTCCAGCGCGTGGCCGCTGCGGAACATGCAGACGTAGTGCTGCTTGAACAGCCGCCGCTGGAAATAGCCGCTCTTGAGCTGCGGCAGCAAGCCGATGGCGAGCGTGACATGGCCCGATTCCATCTCGTCCTGGAGATTGACCGCCGTGTTGCGCACGGTGCTGAGCGAGAGCCCCGGTGCCACGTGCGCCAGCTCCTTCATGAGCTTGGGCAGGAAATAGATCTCGCCGATGTCGGTCATGCCGATCGTGAAGGCGCGCGTCGAGGTGGCCGGATCGAACGAGCTGCGCTGGTTGAGCGCGGCATGGATCGTCTGCAGGGCGCTCGCGGTCGGCTCGGCCAGCTGCTCTGCGAACGGCGTCGGCTCCATGCCCTTGGGCGTTCGGAGGAACAGGGGGTCGTCGGTCAGCTTGCGCAGGCGCGCCAGCGCGTTGCTCACGCCCGGCTGCGAAAGGCCGAGATTCGTCGCCACCTTCGACACCCGCCGATCGATGAGCAGCTGGTTGAACACCACCAGCAGGTTGAGGTCGATTTCCTTGAGCTCCACGCCGGCTCCCATTCGCGAAATCTATATGAAGTATTCGGCACATTCTATTGAACGATGAGGCCGAACTGCCGATCATCGGTTACCACGAGACGAGCGGCCCATGCGACATGGCCGCACAGGAGACACACATGGATGACACGTCAGCCGTCTTTCCGCAGAAGATCCACTGGGAAGACAAGGGCACCAGCCGCATTCCCTTCATGGCCTACACCGACGCCGACCAGCACCGGCGCGAGCTCGAACGCCTGTTCTACCGCGGCCACTGGTGCTACGTGGGCCTGGAGGCCGAGGTGCCGGAGGTCGGCGACTTCAAGCGCACCGTGATCGGCGAACGCTCGGTGATCATGGTGCGCGATGCCGAGGACTCCATCAGCGTGGTGGAGAACGTGTGCGCGCACCGCGGCATGCAGTTCTGCCGCGAGCGGCACGGCAACCGCAAGGCCAGCGGATTCACCTGCCCCTATCACCAGTGGAACTATTCGCTGGGCGGCGATCTGCAAGGCGTGCCCTTCCGGCGCGGCGTCAAGCAGGACGGCAAGGTCAACGGCGGCATGCCGGCCGACTTCAAGCCCGCCGACCACGGCCTCAACAAACTGAAGGTCGCGACCCGCGGCGGCGTGGTGTTCGCATCCTTCGATGCGGACGTGGAGCCGCTCGAAGACTTCATGGGCCCGGAAATCCTGGGCTACTTCGACCGTCTCTTCAACGGCCGCAAGCTGACGATCCTCGGCTACAACCGCCAGCGCATTCCCGGCAACTGGAAGCTGATGCAGGAGAACATCAAGGATCCGTACCACCCGGGCCTCCTGCATACGTGGTTCGTCACCTTCGGGCTCTGGCGTGCGGACAACAAGTCGGAGCTGAAGATGGACAGCCATCACCGGCACGCGGCCATGATCTCGACCCGCGGCGCCAGCGGCAAGGCGGACCAGGTCACGCAGGTGTCGAGCTTCAAGGAAAGCATGACGCTCAACGACGACCGCTTCCTGGACATCGTGCCCGAGCCGTGGTGGAACGGCCCCACGGCCGTGATGATGACGCTGTTCCCGAGCGTGATCTTCCAGCAGCAGGTCAACAGCGTCTCGACCCGGCACATCCAGCCGAGCGGCCCCGGTGCCTTCGACTTCGTCTGGACGCATTTCGGCTTCGAGGACGACGACGAGGCGATGACCTTGCGCAGGCTGCGCCAGGCCAACCTCTTCGGGCCGGCGGGCTTCGTCTCGGCCGATGACGGCGAGGTGATCGAGCTTTCGCAGAAGGGCTTCGAGCAGAAGCCCTTCCACCGCACGCTGGCCGAACTCGGCGGCCGCGAGGTCGGCGACACGGACCACATGGTCACGGAGACGCTGATCCGGGGCATGTACGAGTACTGGCGCAAGGTCATGGAGGCTTGAGATGAACTTCCAGGACTACTTCGACCTGACCCAGCTCTACGCCCGCTATGCCCAGGCCGTGAGCTCCGGCGAATGGGAACTCTGGCCCGAATTCTTCACGGACGACTGCAGCTACCGCCTGCAGCCGCGCGAGAACTACGACCGCGGCTTTCCGCTGGCCACACTGTCTTTCGAGAGCAAGGGCATGCTGAAGGACCGGGTCTACGGCATTCGCGAGACCTTGTTCCACGACCCCTACTACCAGCGCCACGTCGTCGGTACGCCGCTCGTCCTGAAGGCCGAGGCGGACCGCTTCGAGTGCGAAGCCAACTACGCGGTGTTCCGCACCAAGCTGTCCGAGCTCTCGAGCGTCTTCAGCGTCGGTCGCTACATCGACGTGGTCGTGCGCACCGAGCAGGGGCTGAAGTTCGCCTCGCGCCAGGTCATCTACGACAGCGAAATGATCCCCAACTCCGTCATCTATCCCCTCTGAGGCCAGCCATGAGCGATTCCCAATGGACCGACGCCGCAACCGTCGACGAGGTGCCTGCCGATGATGTCGTCGGCATGGTGGTCGGCGGGCGCGAGATCGCGCTGTACAGCGTGGACGGCCAGATCTACGCGACCGACAACCTGTGCACCCACGGCCATGCGCGCCTGTGCGAAGGCTTTCTCGAAGGGCACGAGATCGAGTGCCCGCTGCACCAGGGCAAGTTCGACGTGCGCAACGGCAAGCCGACCTGCGCGCCTGTGACGGAGGCGATCCGCTCGTACCCGGTGCGGATCGAGGCTGGCCGCGTGTTCCTCTCGCTGGACTGACGACTCTTCTTTTCCTCCCATCGCTTTTTGCTTCAATGAACGCCGAAACCATCGTCATCGTGGGCGCCGGCCAGGCCGGCGGCTGGGCCGCGCAGACGCTGCGCAGCGAGGGCTTTGCGGGCCGCGTGGTCCTGATCGGCGATGAGCCGCACCGTCCCTACGAGCGCCCGCCGCTGTCCAAGGCGGTGCTCTCCGGCGACGCCCACGCGGACACCACGCATCTGCTGAAGCCGGAAGCCTTCGACGCACTCGGCATCGACTGGCGGCCGAGCGTGAGCGCGACCTTCATCGACAGGGCCGCGAAGCAGCTTCGCCTCACGCAGGGAGGACCCGTTGCCTATGACAAGCTGATCCTCTGCAACGGCGGCCGGGCACGCCGCCTCAATATCCCGGGCGCGGATCTGCCCGGCGTCTTGACGCTGCGCAGCATCGAGGATGCGGCGGCGCTCGGTGCCGCGCTGACTGCGGGCAAGCGGCTGCTCGTCGTCGGCGGCGGCTGGATCGGGCTCGAGGTGGCGGCCACGGCCCGGAAGAAGGGCCTGGACGTCACCGTCGTGGAAGCGATGGGCCGGCTGTGCGAACGCACCGTTCCGTCCGAGATTTCAGACTACCTGCTGCAGCTGCACACCGCGCGCGGTGTCGATGTCCGCCTGGGCACGGGCATCGAGCGCCTCGCGCAGAGCGTGCAAGGCGGCCTCACGGCCTCGTTCGGCGACGGAAGCGAGCTCGCGTGCGACGCGGTCCTCGTCGGTGTCGGCCTCGTCCCCAACGACGAGCTCGCCCGCGAGGCGGGCCTGGCGTGCGACGGCGGCGTGCTGGTCGATTCGCAATGCCGCTCGTCGGACCCCGACATCCTGGCTGCGGGCGACGTGGCGGCCTGGCACTGCGAATGGGCGGGCCGGCGGATGCGGCTCGAGTCGTGGCAGAACGCCCAGGAGCAAGGCATCGCCGCCGCGCGGTCCGCGCTCGGCACCGCGGTGAACCATCAGCCGTTGCCGTGGTTCTGGTCGGACCAGTACGACGTCAACCTGCAGATCTTCGGCATGCCTGCACCGGCGCACCGCGTGGTGCTGCGCGGCGACCGGAGCGCCGGCAGCTTCGTGATGTTCTTCCTCGACGGCGACAAGGTTGTGGCCGCGCTGGGCCCCAACTCCGCGCGCGACCTGCGCTTTGCGCGGCGCCTGATCGAGCGGCGCACCAGCGTCGATGCGGCCCAGCTCGCCGACCTCCAGGTGCCGCTCTCCAAGCTTTGACCTACGGATGCGCAATGCGCCTCCGCTCCGATCCACGCACTGCAATCACCATGACCACCACCTACCTCTGGACCCCTCCTCCGATCGCCTCGCTGCCCGTTCGCGGCAAGACGGAGCGCCTGCCCGTGAACCGGCTGTTCTTCGTCGGCCGCAACTATCATGCCCACGCCATCGAGATGGGCCGGCCAGTCGACAAGACGGTGGAGGTGCCGTTCTACTTCACCAAGAGCCTGCCGACGCTGGTGGAATCCGGCGCCACCGTGGCCTATCCGCCCGGCACGGCCAACTACCACTTCGAGATGGAGCTGGTGCTCGTCGTCGGGGCGCCCGGTTTTCGCGTCGACCGCGCCGACGCGCACACGCTGATCTACGGCTACGCCTGCGGCCTGGACATGACGCGGCGCGACCTGCAGCTCGTGGCCCGCGACAAGGGCCGGCCCTGGGACCTCGGCAAGGACGTGGAGCAGTCGTCGGTGGTGTCCGAGGTCGTGCCCATGGCCGGCACGGTGCTCGAACAGGGTGCGCTGGCCTTGAGCGTGAACGGCCAGGAGCGCCAGCGCTCCGATCTTTCCAAGCTGATCTGGAACATCCCCGAGCTGATCGAGGACCTGTCGAAGTACTACCACCTGCAGCCCGGTGACCTGATCTTCACCGGCACGCCCGAAGGCGTGGGCGCGCTCCAACCGGGCGACCGCGTCGAAGGCAGCGTGGCCGGCGTGGGCGAGATCACGCTCACGGTCGGCCCGGCCGAGTGAGGTGAAGCGCAAGCCGACGCAGCCCGGCTCCCGACCCAACGACACAGCGGACAGAAGCGCCACGCGAGCGCTCGCTGCAGCGATCCCCACGAAGGAACTTCCATGACAGTCGACACCGTACCCTCCCCCGTGCGCCTGAAGGCCGTCGCGGGTCCGGGCCAACCCGAGCCCAGCCCTGCGCTCGAGCAGCTCTACCGGGGCTTCGAAAGCGAGCTGCTCGTTCCGCTATGGACGGAGATCGGCGACCTGATGCCGCGGCATCCGCGCAGCAAGGCGGTGCCGCATCTGTGGCGCTGGGACCGGCTGGTCGAACTGGCCAGCGAGGCCGGGCGCATCGTGCCGGTGGGCCGCGGCGGCGAGCGGCGCGCCATCGCGCTGGCCAATCCTGCCCTTGGCGGCAGGCCGTTTGCCACGCCGACGCTGTGGGCCGCCATCCAGTACCTGATGCCGGGCGAGGACGCGCCGGAGCACCGCCACACGCAGCATGCGTTCCGCTTCGTGGTCGAAGGCGAAGGCGTGTGGACGGTGGTGAACGGCGATCCGGTGCGCATGTCGCGCGGCGACTTCCTGCCGCAGGCCGGATGGAACTGGCATTCCCATCACAACGCGGCCAGCGCGCCGATGGCGTGGATCGACGGGCTGGACATTCCGTTCTCCTACTACACGGAGTCGCAGTTTTTCGAGTTCGGACGCGAGCGCGTCAGCACGGTCGAGAAGGCCACACCGGAGCGCTCGCGCTCGGAGCGCCTGTGGGGTCACCCGGGCCTGCGTCCGCTGTCGCAGCCGGAAGCGCCGACGGCCACGCCGCTCCTGGCCTACCGCTGGGTCGATACCGACCGCGCCCTGGCCGACCAGCTGGCGCTGGAGGATGAAGGCCATCCCGCCACCTTGAGCCCCGGCCACGCCGCAGTCCGCTTCACGAACCCGAGCACCGGACGCGACGTGCTGCCCACGATGCGCACCGAGATGCACCGCATCAGGCAAGGCGCGAGCACCCAGGTGCAGCGCGAGGTCGGCTCATCGGTCTACCAGGTGTTCGAAGGCAGCGGCACCGTGAAGGTGGGCGAGCAGCAATGGAGCGTCACGCGCGGCGACATGTTCGTCGTGCCGTCGTGGCAGCCCTTTGCGGCCCATTGCGACGCGGCCAGCCACGGAACGCTCGATCTCTTCCGCTTCAGCGACGGACCGATCTTCGAGGCGCTGCATGCCCATCGAACGCAGACGGCCGAGCCCGCGTAGCACGGCGCCCGGCCGGCCCGCCACCTTCGCGCCCCACTTTTTTCATTTCACAAGCACTCGAGACAAGACATGACGACACGCACACCTTCCCTTCGCCGCACCAGCCTGGTTCTGGCCGCCCTCGCCTGCGCGGGCGCCGGCCAGCTCGCGGCGGCCGCCACCATCGGCTTCATGGCGCCGCTGTCGGGGCCGATCGCCATCGTCGGCCAGGACCAGGTCGACGGCTTCATGCTCGCGGTCGAGCAGCTCGGCGGCAAGCTGGGTGGCCAGCCGGCCACGGTGCTCAAGGAAGACGATCAGCTCAAGCCGGAGATCGGGGGCCAGATCGTGCGCAAGTTCATCGACAAGGACAAGGTCGATGCCATTGTCGGATTGAGTTTTTCCAACGTGATGATGGCCAGCCTGCCGCGCATCGCGGAGTCCGGCGTCGTCGCCATTGCCACCAATTCGGGGCCGTCGCCGCTGGCCGGCGCCGGTTGCAAGCCCAATGTGTTCTCGACCGCCTGGCAGAACGACGGCGCCGCCGAAGCCATGGGCAAGTTCGCGCAGGACAAGGGCGTGAAGAAGGTCTACCTGATGGCTCCCAACTACCAGGCCGGCAAGGACATGCTGACCGGCTTCAAGCGCTACTTCAAGGGCCAGATCGTCGAAGAGGTCTACACCCAGGTCAACCAGCCCGACTATTCCGCCGAGCTCGCGCAGCTGCAGGCGGCCAAGCCCGATGCCGTCTTCGCGTTCTATCCGGGCGGCATGGGCGTGAACTTCATCAAGCAGATGGCGCAGGCCGGACTGATGGCCAAGCTGCCGCTCTACTCGGTCTTCACCGTCGACGGCACCACCCTGCCCGCGTTGCGCGACGCGGCCGTCGGCAGCGTCAGCGGCGCCATGTGGGACGCGGCGCTGGACACGCCCGAGAGCAAGAAGTTCGTGGCCGACTTCGAGGCCAGGTACAAGCGCACGCCCAGCGAGTACGCCGCCACGGCCTACGACGCGGCCAACATCCTGAACATCGCGCTCGGCAAGGCCAAGCCCGGCGACAGCAAGGCGCTGGCCGCCGCCGTCAAGGCCGCGGGAAGCGAAGTGAAGTCGGTGCGGGGCCCCTTCGCCTTCAACAACAACAACCTGCCGGTGCAGAACTACTACGCCTTCGAGACCGTGAAGAACGGCGGCAGCATCACCGGCAAGCTGCTGGCCACGCCGCTGCCCAAGCAGGTCGACGCCTACCACGCGCAGTGCGCGCTGAAGTGATCCCATGAGCAGCACGGTTGTTCTTGCACAGCTGCTCAACGGGCTCCAGTACGGCGTGCTGCTGTTCCTGCTGGCGGCGGGGTTGACGCTGGTCTTCGGCATCATGAGCTTCGTGAACCTGGCGCACGGCTCCCTGTACATGATGGGGGCCTACTTCGCGGCCACGGCCTTCCAGTACACGGGGTCGTTCGGTTGGGCCGTCGCGGCGGCCATGGGCGGCTCGCTGCTGCTGGGCCTGGCGCTGGAGTTCGTGGCGGTGTCGCGGCTGTATCGGCGGGACCACCTCGACCATGTGCTGGCCACCTTCGGACTCGTGCTGTTCTTCAACGAGCTGGTGCGCATCGTCTGGGGGTCGCAGCCCGTGTTCCTGCAGGTGCCCGAGTTCCTGAGCGGCGCCATCGACATCGGCGGGTTCAGCTATCCCTCCTACCGGATCGCGATCATCGTGGTGGGGCTGACTGTCGCGGTCGGCTCCTGGCTGCTGATCAACAAGACCAAGGTCGGCATGCTGATCCGCGCCGGCGCCGTCAACCCGGCGATGGTGGCCGCGCTCGGCGTGAACATTCGCCTGCTGAACGCGATGCTCTTCGCCGTCGGCGCGATGCTGGCGGGGCTGGCCGGCGCAATGGCCGGGCCGATCCTGTCGGTCCAGTCGGGCATGGGCGAGTCGGTTCTCATCACGACGCTGGTGGTCATCGTCATCGGCGGCATCGGCTCGGTGACCGGTGCCTTCTATGCCGCGCTGATCGTCGGCATTGTCGACACCATGGGCCGCGTGTTCCTGCCGTTCCTGCTGCGCCAGGTCACCGAGCGTTCTTTTGCCGATGCGGCCGGACCCGCGCTGGCTTCGATGCTGGTCTACCTGCTCATGGCCGTGGTGCTCGCGTGGCGCCCCCAAGGTCTCTTCCCCGCCAACAGGTAGTCCCATGACCTCACTTCTTTCCCGCCCGAGCACCTGGGTGCCGCTGCTGGTCCTGCTGCTGCTGGCCAGCGTGCCCTTCGTGGCCGAGGCCGCCGGCCAGACCTTCTACATCGCCTTCTTCGCACGCATCATCATCTATGCGATTGCCGCCTGCGCGCTCAACATCGCGCTGGGCTACGGCGGCCTCGTGAGCTTCGGCCATTCGCTGTTCCTCGGGCTCGGCGCCTACGCGGTCGGGCTGGCGTCGTTCCATGGCGTTGGCAGCGGCTGGGTCCACCTGCTGCTTTGCCTGGGTGCCTGCGGGCTGGTCGCTTTCGTCACCGGCGCGATCAGCCTTCGCACCAGCGGCATCGCCTTCATCATGATCACGCTGGCCTTTGCGCAGATGGGCTACTTCCTGTTCGTGAGCCTGAAGAACTACGGCGGCGACGACGGCCTGTCGATTGCCCTGGGCAGCCGCTTCGGTCCCATCGACCTGTCGTCGGCGACCAGCGTCTATGTCGCAGCGTTCGTCGTGCTGGTGCTCTCGATCTGGTGGCTGGCGCGCCTGCGCGTCGCGCCATTCGGCATGGTGATCCGCGGCGCGCGGCAGAACGCGCGGCGCGTGAGTGCCGCCGGCATTCCGGTGGTGCGCTACCAGCTGCTGGCCTACGTGGTGTCCGGCATGCTGTGCGGCGTGGCGGGCCTGCTGCTGGCTAATCTCAATGCCTTTGCTTCGCCCAGCACGCTTGCCTGGTCCGTCTCGGGCGAGCTGATCGTGATCGTCGTCATCGGCGGCTTGGGCACGGTCTTCGGGCCCCTCATGGGCGCACTGGTGTTCCTTGGCCTGGAAGAGGTTCTGAAAGGTTTCACGGAGCACTGGATGGTCATCTTCGGCCCGCTGATCGTGATCGTCGCGCTGCTGGGCAAGCGAGGCATCGTCGGCTTGCTCGAGCGCTTCGACGCACGGCCCGCGCCCGCGGCGGCCACGCCAACGCTTGTGGACGACACGGCCACGGCACGCCATGCGATCTCCGCAGCGAAAGGATCCGCATGACGGCCACCAGCGTCCTTCGCACCGACGCGCTGACCAAGCGCTTTGGCGCACTGCTCGTCACCGACTCGGTGTCGCTCGACATCCATGAAGGCGAGCTGCACGCGATCATCGGCCCCAACGGAGCCGGCAAGACGACCCTCATCAACCAGCTGTCGGGCGAGCTCGAAGCGGACAGCGGCAGCGTGTGGTTCCGCGGCGCCGACGTGTCCGCGCTGCCCATCCACCAACGCGCGCAACGCGGCCTGCTGCGGTCCTACCAGATCACCTCGATCTTCGAGGACTTCAGCGTGATCGAGAACGCGACCTTCGCGGCACTGGCCTCGCGCCGTCACGCCTTCCGTTTCTGGCAGCCCATGGCGGCCGACCGCCAGGCGCGCCAGTCCGCCGAAGAGGCGCTTGCCGCGACCGGGCTGGCCAACCGCCTTCATGTGGCGGCCGGCGACCTCGGCTACGGCGAGCGCCGCCAGCTCGAGCTGGCCATGAGCCTGGCGGCCGGGCCCAAATTCCTGCTGCTCGACGAGCCCATGGCCGGCATGAGCGTGCAGGAATCGACCAGCGTGATCGCGCTGCTGCAGCAGCTGAAGCGCCAGTACACGATCTTGCTGGTCGAGCACGACATGGACGCCGTGTTTGCCCTGGCCGACCGCATCAGCGTGCTGGTCTACGGAAAGATCCTGTTCACCGGCACGCCGGAAGAGATCCGCAACCACCCCGAAGTGCGAGCGGTTTACCTGGGCGAAGAAGAAGTAGAAAAGGCCGAAGCATGAGCGAATTCCTATCGGTCCAGGGCGTGCAGGCCTCCTACGGCCATGCGCAGGCGCTGTTCGACATTTCCTTCTCGGTCGGCACGGGCGAGGTCGTCACCCTGCTCGGCCGCAACGGCATGGGCCGCTCGACCACGGTCAAGTGCCTGTTCGGCATGCTGCCCGTTTCGGCCGGCAGCATCTCCGTGGGCGGCACTCGCGTCGACAGCCTGCCCTCGCACCGCATCGCGCGCCACGGGCTCGCGCTGGTGCCCGAGGGCCGCCAGGTCTTTCCCAACCTCACAGTGGAAGAGAACCTGGTCGCCACCGCGCGCGACAACAAGAAGGGCAGCGGCGAGCGCTGGAGCTTGCACCGCGTCTATGCGTTCTTTCCACGTCTCAAGGAGCGGCGCGGCAATCTCGGCTCGCAGCTCTCGGGCGGGGAGCAACAGATGCTGGCCATTGGCCGCGCATTGATGACGAACCCGCGCCTGCTGGTGCTCGACGAGGCCACCGAAGGCCTTGCGCCGCTGATCCGCAACGAGATCTGGCGTTCGCTCGCCGATCTCAAGCGCGACGGGCTGTCGCAGATCGTCATCGACAAGAACGTCAAGTCCCTGCTGAACCTGGCAGACCGGCACTTCGTGATCGAGAAAGGGCGCGTCGTGTGGCAAGGCAGTTCGGCGGAACTGCGCGCGCAGCCGCAGATCGTTCATCAGTATCTGGGCGTGTAGCAGGCCGTCGTCCGGCGTAGCTCCAGAACACGGGGTCCGCTCCTCCACTCACAGGAAAGATCCGCCGGGCAGGCCTGCGCCAGAGGGCGCCACGGACAGCAGGCGATCGAAGTACTGGATTGTCTCGCGCAGGCCCTCTTCGAGGCGCACGCTCGGCTCCCAGCCAAATAGGTGCCTTGCAGCGCTCACATCGGGCCGACGCTGTCTTGGATCATCTGAAGGCAGCGGTTCAAAGGCAAGCTTCGACGAGGATCCCGTGAGCTCGACGACCATTTGCGCGAGATCGCGCACGGTGAACTCTTCCGGATTGCCGAGGTTCACCGGTCCCGGCCCCGCCGGATCGGCTTCCATGAATCTTCCAAGACCTTCGATCAAGTCGTCGACAAAGCAGAAGCTGCGTGTCTGCAGCCCTTCGCCGTAGATGGTGATCGGGTCGCCGCGCAGGGCCTGCACGATGAAGTTTGAGACCACGCGGCCGTCGCGCGGATGCATGCGCGGGCCGTAGGTATTGAAGATGCGCGCCACCCGGATGTCCACCCCGTGCTTGCGGTGGAAGTCGAAGAACAGCGTCTCCGCGCAGCGCTTGCCTTCGTCGTAGCAGCTGCGCACGCCGATCGGGTTGACCCTTCCCCAGTAGCTTTCGGGCTGCGGGTGCACCTCAGGATCGCCATACACCTCGCTGGTGGATGCCTGCAGGATCCGCGCGCCCGCGCGCCGTGCAAGCTCGAGCATGTGAACAGCCCCGAGGACACTCGTCTTGGTGGTCTGCACCGGATCTCGCTGGTAGTGCACCGGGGACGCCGGGCACGCGAGGTTGTAGATCCGGTCCACCTCGACGTAGAGCGGCAGCGTCACGTCGTGCCGCATCAGCTCGAAATGCGGATTGCCGAGCAGGTGTTCCACGTTGCGCCGCGCTCCGGTGAAGAAGTTGTCCACGCAGAGCACGTCGTGCCCTTGCGCCAGCAGCCGTTCGCACAGGTGGCTTCCGAGGAAGCCGGCGCCTCCGGTCACAAGAATGCGGCGCCGGGCATTGTCGATTCGCATTGGCTTATCCCGCCTTCGCTTCAACGGCCGATGGCCTGATAGTCGAATCCCTGGGACCGGATTTCGGGGTCGTAGAGGTTGCGGCCGTCGAAGATCAACGGCTGCCTGAGCACCGCTTTCAGTGCGGAAAAGTCTGGATTCTTGAACCCTTTCCAGTCGGTGAGGATCACGAGCGCATCGGCGTCGCGCGCAGCTTGCATGGGGTTGTCGGCGTAGCGCAGCCGGGCCATCAGATCTGGCAGGCCGTCGAGATCGGCCGCAAGCACCTTGCGCGCCTCGGCAATGGCCACTGGGTCGTGGGCGACGACTTCCGCCCCGCGCACCAGCAGCGCCTTGATGACGATACGGCTGGGCGCCTCGCGCATGTCGTCGGTGCCGGGCTTGAAGGCCAGGCCCCAGATGCCGAAGCGCCGCCCGCACAGGTCTTCGCCGAAGCGGCGTACGATCTTCTCGATCAGCACCAGCTTCTGCGCGTCGTTCACCGCGTGCACCGCCTCCAGCACCTGCAGACGCTGGCCATGGGTGGCGGCCGTGCGCACCAGCGCCTGCACATCCTTCGGAAAACAGCTGCCGCCATAGCCGACGCCGGCATAGAGAAAACGGTAGCCGATGCGCCGATCGGAACCCACGCCCCGGCGCACCTGCTCGATGTCGACCCCCACCTTCTCGGCGAGGTTGGCGAGTTCGTTCATGAAGCTGACCCGCGTGGCGAGCATTGCGTTGGCGGCGTACTTGGTGAATTCTGCCGCTTCCACGGCCATGTGGATCATCCGGTCGCGCTGACGGTTGAAGGGCGCGTACACGCGGGCCATCACCTCGCGCGCCTGTTGGCCCGCTTCACCGGGCTCGCTGCCCAGCACGATGCGGTCGGGCCGCATGAAGTCGGCGATGGCCGCGCCCTGCTTCAGGAACTCGGGGTTGGAGACGATCGCGACGGCAATGCCCTGCAAATCCCTACCGGCCGCAAGTTCGCCATTGCTGCGCCGCTGCGCGAGCTCTTCCTCGATCTCAGCGCGCAGCTTGCTGGCGGTACCCACCGGCACGGTCGACTTTACCGCCACCACCTTGAAGCCCTGCATGTAGCGGCCGATGCTGCGCCCGGCGGCGAGCACGTATTGCAGGTCGGCGCTGCCGTCCTCGCCGGGCGGCGTGCCGGCCGCAATGAAGATCAGGTCGCCATGGTGCACGGCGCGCGCCACATCGTGGGTGAAGTGCAGGCGCCCGGCGCGTACGTTGCGTTCGATGAGCTGCGGCAGTCCCTCCTCGTGGATCGGCACGCCGCCGGACTGGAGGATTTCCACCTTGCGCTGGTCGACGTCGAAGCAGACGACTTCGTTGCCGATTTCCGCCAGGCAGCTGCCCGTGACGAGACCAACATAGCCGATGCCGAGGACCGAGATCTTCATGAAGAAAGGACTAGTTCTCGCCGATCGCCGATGGGGTCGCGTGCTGCGTTGCGACCGCGGGCGGATTCAATGCCGGGGCATGTCGCACGTTTGACGTGGGGATCGTGGACTGCACTGGCGCAGGCGCGCGCGCCGGGGAACGGCAGACACGAAACCACAGCAGATATCCGATGGCCTTGAGTCCGTCGCGCCAGTTGATCTTTTTCCCCTCCTCGAAGGTTCGCCCTCGATAGCTGATGGGGACTTCGCAGATTTTCCACCGGTCGGATCGCACGATTTGCGCGCTCATCTGAATCTCGCACCCAAAATCGGCACAAGTGATGTCCAGCGTGTCATTCACCTCTTTTGTGAACATCTTGTAGCAGACCTCGATGTCTGAAATCCTCTTCCAGAAGAGCGCCCCGAACAAGGTCGAGATCAGCCGGTTGGCAGCGACCTGGGGAAACGAGATGAACCTGGCACGCCCCATCCGCTCACCTTCGAAACGTGATCCATACACCACCTGCGCGACATGTTGATTGACGATCAGGTCATACATGGGTGCCCAGTCCCGAGGGTCGTACTCGAGGTCCGCATCCTGGATGACGATGACGTTTCCGGTCGCCTCGGCCAAGCCGGTTCTCAGGCCAGCACCCTTGCCCCGGCTACGCTCGTGATATAGCGCACGAACCTTGATCTGGGCCAGCGACGGGTCGCGCCCGCATACAAGATTTCCGTCGGACCCGATCTCCATGGATGAGGCCGCACTCTGGCCAACCGGAAAATTGGTCTCGATCCATTCGCGAGTCCCATCGACAGACCCGTCGTCCACCAGAAGAATTTCCTTGTCTACGTCGGGAAGCACGCCGGATACGGCGACAAGAACGATGGGCAACGTATGGATCTCGTTGAGCACGGGAATCACGATGGAGAGCATGGGGATCGATGTCTGAGTGGTGGCTTGACGGTGGGATCGGCTTCGGAGAATGCGGCTACCACGGTGGCACGGTGACCAGCATGGCCAAGCCGATCACCACATGGATGTTCCTGTAGACGATTTGCAGGCGGCGAACACTCGCATAGGTAAGGCCATGCTGCAGGGCCCGCAACGCGGCGCGCAGATGAATGGCATACAGCACGATGGTCATCGAAAGGGCAAGGGGAACAAGGCCGAGCAGCGCGAACACGGCCAACGAGATGTAGGCCGTGCTGAACAGCAGCAGGCCGGCAAGGAATACCTTCCTCTTGCCGAACGCGACGGCGTTCGTTTGAATACCGTTTTGCTGGTCTCCGTCGTGGTCGCGCGTCTCGTGGGTGAGGTGTCCCGCCGCGAACACGAGTCCGAAGTAGCAGCCGATGACCACGCTGTGCGGAGAGACGGGCGACAAGGCGGAATAGCCCAGCAGAAAGTGGAGCGCGCCGCCCATCAGATGAAGCAGCGAGTTCAGCAAGGGGACGCCCTTGCCGTGGATCCTGGGAAAGGAATAGATGGCGCTCAGGACCGCGATGGCCAGTGCGATGGCGAAGGCGCCCTGGCTCAACAGTCCGAAGATCAGCAGCGCAAGCGCCAGCAGGCCCCATGCCAGGCAGGCCATCCTGGTGGCGTTCTCGCCCTTGGCCACATAGGTGCGGGCGGCGCGGTGCGGATCCCTGAGATCGCCACCGACGCCTGACCAGTCATTGAGTACGAACACATGCGCCACGAGACAGAGATTGCCGGTGACCAATGCGGCAATCGTGATCAGCGTGGGCACATCGAAGCCGCCCATCGCGAAGCATGCGCCGATCACCGGCGCGCCCTGCAGCACGCAGACCTCATCGAGGCGAATGCATGACAGCAGGCGCCATAGCGTGGCGCGTCGTGCCCTCGCAGGCATGGTCTGGAGCTCGGACTGAGTCACTGGACAGCACCTTCCGCCGCCACGCGGGATGGCCCGGGCTGCACCCCCGTGCCCTTGGTGCCGTGATAGAGCCTCAGCCACAGCGCGTACCCCAACTCCTGCGACCAGTAGTAGCGGCGCACGGTGGCGGACATGTCGTTGTGATAGAGAAGTGGCGGATGACTGGACAGCGCTGAGAAGTCACTGGCCGCAATCTCACGCAACAGACGTATGGCGTCGGCGGCCTCGTTCGGGCTTCGAGGCCCGCTTTCCAACTGATTCACTAGCAAGGCGGCGCGGGCCCATACCTCCTGCCCGGCCACGACGGGCCGCAAGCGCGCTGCGGGCAACTGCAGCGGACAGCCGGCGCGATGCAGATCGGTCAGCCTCAGGATCACCATCGGCGGTGCGCCCGAATAGTAGACCCAGATGCCCGGGTCGTCGGACTGCCGCATGAGCGCTGCGCACAACGCACGCGCGGCGGCCGGGTCCCGCTCGGCCAGCAGCATGTACAGATGCATCTGGATGCCGATGTCCGCGGGGTTGGGATCCGTCCCCGGATCCAGGCACTGGTAATCGGCACGATTCGCCAGCCACGTGCGGTACAGGCCCGTGCCGGTGCGGAACTTCCGGATGGTTTGGAGCGCTAGCGCCAGTTTCGCCTGGTTTGCGGCAGGCGCCACGCGCCAAACCAGGGCGGTATCGTCGGCGTCGGGCGTGATGGCGCATCCAAGCACGCCGATCGTGGGTGCATCCGGCCTGCCGTGATAGCGCACAAGACCGTCGGCCTCGATCTGACCGGTCAGGAAATTGCGCCCCTTGGCCAGCATCTCCTGCATGTGGGCGACGGCCGCGATCGGACCTGCGACATCGAGCATGACAGCGTTGAGATAGGTGTTGAGTTCGTACTGCGGCGTATCGAAACTCGGCTCGCCGGTGAACGAAGTGAGCCAATAGCCGGGCGCCTGTTGCCCTTGGGCGATGCGCTGAACGGCGAGGCTCGCCGCGTACTCGAGGAAGCGGTCCACGGGATCGGCGGCGTTTTCGGGCGGCAGTTCGAAGGTGCGTTCGCGCAGGAGCCGGACTTCTCCACCGGCATGTGCGCGAACCAGGACGGCGAGGACATGCCTGCCAGGCCTGAGTCGACCGAGAGGCGCGCGCAGGCGCCAGCCCGCAGGGCTCTTTTCTCCCAGAGTGCGGACGACATCGGGGCGCTCGAAGAAGCGACCGGTTCCGGCCACCTCCTGCCCATCGATGAGCAACGCGACGTCCTGGGGAGCCTTCGAATCGACAAGTGCCCATCCGGCCACGTCGAGTTGCCGCTCGATACGGTCGCCCTCCTGTCCGTCGTGGACGACAACGTCGACGGTTTCAATCAGATCCACATTCCCGCGCAGCTCGGCGAAGAGATCGGCCGGCGCACGCGGGTGTCTCAGTTCGGCGATGAACGCTGCATTGCGCCATTCCCACATCGGCTGCATTCGGTCGTCGGGCTTCGATGTCAAGACCTCTGTATCGATCGCGCCCGTGTACCAGAAGGCGCCGATGGCCTGGACGCCGATGGCTGCGGCGCATGCCGCGCCGAACAGCAGGCGACCGGCCCGCGACAGCGAGGCCACGATCGGAGGAAGCATCCACACGAGCAGCGGCACCATGTCCGTCAACCATCGCGGTCCCCAAGCGATGCCTTGTCGCCAGTCGACCATCGCATAACCGACGACCTGCACGACCATGGCTGCGCACAACGCCAGCGTCAGCATCCGGCCGCTACTTTCTCGAAGTGCACGGACAAGCAGGACCGGCACGAACAGCAAGAACGGCGAAAACACGAACAGTCCTCGGGTCGGACTGACCAGCAGCCCGGCCACGCCCTCGACGACGTTGTCGTTGAAGTCGCTGGAATGGACGCTCAGCGCATAGGCTCCGGCCACGTGGCCGACCACTACCAGGTTGTAGGTCAGTGTGAGTGCGACTGGAATGGCGCCGGCGAGGATGAACCATGGCCACCTCTTGCCCGCCCACCAGATCCCCCCGAGGCCCAGCGCGGCAGCCAGCACGGCGTCGGGCGGGCGATTTGCCGCGATCAGGGCACACAGAAAGCCGGCCGCCGCGACCCGCGCTGGCGTGACTGGTCCGGTGATCAGCCAGAGCGTCGCAATGATGAGCAATTGCGCGAGACCGTGCATCCACAGCGCTTGGCTACTGATCACCCATGCGGTGGTACCAAACGCAAAAACGAGGCTCAGAAAGATGGCGGTGCGGCGATCGCTTCGCCTGCGCAGCAGCAGGTAGAGCCAGGCAACCGACGCCGCAGCGATCAGGGAAGCACTGAGTTTCTCCATCACGCGGGCCAGCGTGTCGAAGATGTGCGGATCCCAGGCAATGGCGTCAAGGTAGCGCACGGCCGGCAGATACAACGGTGCGATCACCAGCGGCACGGCCAGGGGATACTTGGAGACAAGGTGCTCCCCGCGCCCCCGCATGATCCAAAATGCCGTGCCAGCTTCGCCTAGAAGCCCCGGAGTGGATCGGCCCATCGCGACGGAACTGGCGACCGGATCCAACAGCACGCCGTGATTTCGAAGAATCGAGAACGGCAGATAGCGCGCGGCGTAAGTGTCCGCGGCGGAGATCAAGCGACCGTTGGCGTTGAAGATCACGAACGACATCGTCGCCAACAGCACCGCGATCGCCACATCGCGTAGGGACGGTCTTGCCCGCAGTTGCTGCGCTGAATTGCTCGCTGGCCGTCCGGGCACGAATCCGCTCATCGCCTTGCTTTCTTGCTGCCAATCCGCGGCGTAGCGGCGGTTTATGCTAGGCGGCAATTATGCCCTCGTAAACTAAGGGCCTCAGTTTCGCCGTCCTGCGGCTGGAGTACTCATGCAGCGCCGCAATTCTGGCGAGCGGTATCCATTGACCGCCGATCTCACTATCTTCACGATCTGTGCAAGCAACTATCTCGCCCATGCTTGCGTCCTCGGGGCCTCGGTGCGCAATCATCAGCCAGGAGTCGTGCTTGTCGTCTTCCTGCTCGATGAGCCGCCCGCGGACATCGAACTGCCGGATTTCCTGACCATTGTCCCGGCCCACGCGGCCTTCGAGCGCAAGGAATGGAACCATCGACGTTGCCACTACAGCATCCTCGAGTTCGCAACGAGCGTGAAGCCGGCTTGCTTCCGCTACCTGTTTGACCAAGGCGTTCGGCGCGCCGTTTATCTCGATCCGGACATCCGGCTGTTCCAGAGAGTCGACCAGTTCTGGAACGACGATGAGAACGGCGCCGAACTCGTGCTCACGCCACACCTGCTGTCGCCGCTGCCGGACGATGGACGCATGCCGGACGATCTCGTCATCCTGCGTGCGGGCATGTACAACCTCGGCTTTGCGGCAATGCGTAACACGGAGCGCGCGCGCTTCCTGCTGGAATGGTGGGATCACAAGCTGCGAACGCTCTGCCTAGAGGATGTGCAGAGCGGCGTCTTCACGGACCAGAAGTGGATGGACTTCGCGCCCCTTCTGGTTCCCGGCGCGGCAGTGCTGCGGCACCTGGGCTGCAACGCCGCCTACTGGAACCTCCACGAACGCACTCCGCGTTGCGTGGACGACCACTGGCAAATGGAGGGCCGGGCAGGGGACGTCCATGACCTTGTCTTCTTTCACTTCAGCGGATTCAACCCCGACCTGAAGCAACTCTCCCGCTACGAGAGCCGCTTCGGTTGGAACCTGCCGGGCGATGCGTGCCGCTTGTTCGACGACTATGCCGAGGCCTTGATCGACGCAGGCATCTCCAGGTTTCGGGCGTTTGGCATTCCCCAGGTCGTCTTTGCCGACGGAACCAAATGGGACCGGGCATGCCGTGCGCTCTATCGACAATCACTCGCAGAAGATCTGGACCTGGGGGACCCGTTGGAGGAGCCAGATTTCCTCGAGTGGGCGGCAACCCACGCGCCGGGCGATCATCTGACGCGATACCTGCGCGCCGTGTTGTGCACGCGCAGCGATCTGGCGAGCACCTTCGACGACGGCCGCGACACCCTCGGTCTGATGGCCTGGATGCGAACCTCGGGCGTACAGGAAGCCGGGCTCGACAGGAGCCTTGTAGAACGCCTCGGCGCTCCTGCCAAAGCGCACCGCACAAGTGCAAACTACGTGGGCTATCTGCGCTCGCACCTGGGCGTCGGTGAGGCTGCTCGCAACAGTGTTGCAGCGCTCGATGCAGCGGGCGTTGCGGTCCACGGCCACGACATCTCAACCGATGCGCCCGCGCCAACGGGCGACTACGCGCGCGTGGGCCGGCGGTGGCCTTCGGACGCGCCCACGGCCACCATCCTTGGCTGTAATGCGGACATGCTGCCCGACGTGCTGTCGAAGGTGCCTCCGCACCTCCTCGCACCGTATCGCATCGGCTGCTGGTACTGGGAGACGCCCGACTTCCCCGACGAATGGTCGGACCGGTTCGACCTGGTGGACGAAGTCTGGGCCGGTTCGCAGTTCATTGCCGACGCTATCGGCCGCAAGGCGACGATTCCTGTCGTCGTGATGCCGCCGATGGTCATGCCGCCCCCCGTCGCAAGGGATCGCGCCTGGCTCGCGAACCTGCTGCCGGAAGCGCTGCGCGACGAGTTCGTATTCCTGTTCCAGTTCGATGTTGCCTCCATTCCGTTTCGCAAGAATCCGGAAGGCGCAGTGGCAGCCTTCGTCAAGGCTTTCCAGCCGGCCGATCCCGTGCGACTGATCGTCAAGGCGCTCAACGCAGAGGCTGACGCCGAGTTGATGGCGTCGCTGCGCGCGGCAGCCGAGGGACATCGCGTTTCCTTCCTGACCGCTGCGCTGGAGAGCGCAGATCGGTTCCGGCTGCTGGCGTCAATTGACTGTTTTGTTTCGCTTCATCGGGCAGAAGGCTTTGGCCTTTCGATCGCCGAAGCGATGGCATACGGCCTGCCGGTCGTGACGACGGGCTGGAGTGGAAACGTCGACTTCACGCACGCCGGCAACTCCGCACTGGTGCCTTTCGACCTGGTTCGCAGCGAGCTCGCCCATGGGCCATATGCAGCAGGCACGCTCTGGGCCGAGCCCAAGCTCGATGCCGCTGCTCTACTGATGCGGCGCGCGTGGCAAGACCCCGCATGGCGCAAGCAGATCGCCCGCGCCGGCCGGGAGACGGTGGCCGCGAAGTTTTCGGCCGTGGCTGTCGGTCCCGCGATGCGCGAGCGCCTGGAACGGATCGCGGGCCTGCCCCGGTACCAGACCGGCCCGCAGCAGCCATCGGCGGCCGAACGTCCCGATCAACCGTTCAGTCCAAGCGCCGTGCCGCTCTTCGCCAGGGTGGCGCGAGACATGCTGAGCTTTCCTGGCTACTACCTTGCAAGACTCCACCGCGTACCCCTCCTGCTATGGCGCCACGGGATTTCGGGTACGTTGGACAGGGCCGGGCTGGTCGCCAGCACGGGCGCCGCGGACGTCAAGGGCCAATACCTCGTTACGCAGGTCCTGACGCGACTACGTAGGCGCATCCTGCGCTGGCGGTACGCCGGTTGGCGCCGGAGTTAGCAACCACGGCCAACGTTGCCATCGTCCCCATCCCTCACTCTCCCGCCGACATGCTGCTCAAGCACTCTCCGATGAGTGCATGCAGCGCGCTCACGTTCCGGCTCCCGATCAATCGATGCACCCTGGCCTGTGCTGCGGTCCAGCGCGGCAGGCCCTCGGCGCACTTCCTGCGGCCAGAAGCGGTGATGCGCACGCTGCGCGTGCGCCCGTCGGTGCCCGGCCCAAGCTCCAGCCAGCCCGTCGAGACCAGCGGCTTGAGGTTGCGGGTGAGTGTGGAGGGCGAGAGCGACATCGCCTCGGCCAGGTCGCAGGGGCGCACCGGCCCGTGTGCCAGCACTTCCGCCAGCAGCCAGTATTGCGTGGTCCGGAGGCCGGCCTTGCCGAGTTCCGCGTCGTAGTGCTGCCTGACGAGACGGGCGAGCTGGTGTGCCTGCGTGTCGGTGCAGGCTGAGCGCTGGAGACCTGCGCTCCCCACCGTGTGCGTTGCCTCAGTTGATGGCGGTTGCACCGGCGCACATGCAGAAGCGGCGCGCCGGGGCAGCATCGGCCGCGGCTGTCAGGAGGCCTTGGACGACTTGGCGGGGGCCTCGTCCAGCGCATGCGTCTGGTCGATGAAGCGGCGGCTCGAAGCCAGGATTTCCTTGCGGGTGCGCTCCGATTCGACCGCACGGGACAGCACCAGTGCGCCGACGCACTGGGCAATCAGCGCCCATGCCGCGTCCGGGTCGCCGATGCGCGAGCTCCAGCTCTTCTGCAAGCGCTTGAGCCCCTCCTCGACCGCCGCACGCACCTCGGGTCCGGCCCGTGCGATCTCGGGACCCAGCGCCGGCAGGACGCACCCGGTTTCGGGGTGCAGCGCATGGTACGAACTCAGGTAGCTGCGCAACCGCTTGGCGACGTGGTCGGGCGGCGAGTCGCGGTCCCCGGCCAGCATGTCGGTGCTGTTGGAGATCTCGTGTTCGAGGAGCTCGGCGAACAGCGCTTCCTTCGACGGGAAATGCCCATAGAAGGCGCCACCGGTCAGGCCGATGCTCGCCATCAGTTCATCGACGCCGGTGGTTCCGAAGCCGCCCTTCTTCGCGATGGCGCGGGCATTCGCCAGCAGCTTCTTGCGGGTTTCCTCTTTGTGGTTTGTCGGATAGCGCATGAATGGGCCTCTGCAATCGTGGGGCCTCCATCATAGCATGCCGACCGTTTGGTAAACGACCGTGTTTTATCAGAGTCACCGGCCGACTGACCGAGGGTTTGTCCCTGCGCCAAACCCGCTCGGGCGTGTTGACGCTGCCCTCTTTGCAAACCTATAGTTCACTACCGTTTACCAAACGATCGTTATTTAAAGCCAAGCGGATGATCCGATGACTCAACTGACCCAGCTGATCGTGCAGGGCATCTCCAGCGGTGCCATCTACGGGCTCGTCGCGCTCGGCCTCGTACTCAGCTACAAGGCGACCGAGGTTCTCAACTTCGCGCAGGGCGATGTGGTGATGCTTTCCGCGTTCCTCGGCTGGGGCCTCGTCGTCGCCGCCGGCCTTCCCTTCTGGCTCAGCTTCGTCGTCGTGCTGTGCATCTCCGCCGCGTTCTGCTTTCTGCTGGAAGCGAAGATCATGCGCAGGATCGTCGGCCGCCCCCAGTTCTCGGGCGTCATGCTCACCATCGGCATCGGCTTCATGATCCGCGGCGGCGTCAGCATGTTCTTCGGACCGGAGTCGCGCAGCTATCCCACGCCGTGGACGGGCCAGACGATGCAGCTCGGCGGAAGCGTCGTGGCCGAGCTCAACCTGGTGATCGTCGGCGCCGCCATGGGCGTGACGGCGCTCCTGTATTACTTCCTGCGCCGCACCACGCTCGGCATCGCGATCCACGCGACCTCGCAGAACCAGCTGGCGGCCTATCTGTGCGGGGTTCGCGTGAAGCGGCTCAATTCGCTGGTGTGGGCCATCTCCGGCGCCATCGCCGCGCTGTGCGGGCTGCTGCTCGCGCCCATCACGCTGGTCGACCTGGGCTTGTGGTTCGTCATGCTCAAGGCGCTTGCGGCCCTGGTTCTCGGCGGCTTCGGCAGTGCGCCGGGTGCCGTGATCGGCGGGCTCCTGATCGGCCTCATCGAACAGTTCGCCGGCGTCTACCTGCCCGACGGCGTGAAGGACGTGGCGCCTTACCTGGTGCTCATTGCGGTTCTCATCCTGTATCCGCGGGGGATCCTGGGCGAAAGCCACGGCCGGAGGGTCTGACACCATGGCACGCTACGAAACGGGATTCGAAGACGGCCGGCGGCTGCTGCGCGGCAAGCCCGAGCGGCTTGCATACGGCCTGCTCGCCGCGGCCCTGGTTGCCGCGCCATGGGTGCTGCCGGCCTATCACATCGGCGAGGCGACGTTCATCCTCATCATGTGCGTCGCGAGCCTCGGCCTCATGATGCTGACCGGATTCACCGGCCAGGTGTCGCTCGGGCAGTCGGCCTTCGTCGGCATCGGCGCCTACATCCACACCATCCTCCTGACGCAGGGCGTGTCGCTGCCGATATCGCTGCTCCTCACCACGGCGGGCGCGGCGCTTGGCGGCCTGCTCGTCGGCATGCCGGCCATCCGCGTGTCGGGGCTGCACCTGGCGATGGTGACGATGGCCTTTGCCATCGTCTGCGAACACGTGCTCGGCCGGTGGAAGAGCGTCACCGGGGGCCACAGCGGGATGGCCGTGCCGGACCCGACCCTCTTCGGGCTCAGCCTCGGCGGCCCGCGCGCCTTCTACTTCCTTTGCCTGGTGGTGCTGGCGGTGGTGTTGCTCCTGCTGGTCAACCTGATGCGGTCCGCCACAGGCCGCGCCTTCATCGGCATTCGCGACTCCGAGGCGGCCGCGCAGGGCCTGGGCATCGACGTCGCGCGCACCAAGGTGCTTGCCTTCAGCCTTTCGGCCGCTTGCTCGGGCCTGGCCGGCGCATTGCTCTCGCACCAGATGCAGCACATCACGCCGGAAGCCTTCGGCCTGGCGCTGTCGCTGCAACTCGTGCTGATGGTGTTCATCGGCGGGCTGGGGAGCCTGCGCGGAGCCATCCTCGGCGCCATCCTGATCGGCCTCCTGCCTTCGTTCATCTCCTCGCTGAAGGAAGCGCTGCCCGCGAGGCTGGGTGCGCAGTTCGGGCTGGAGCTTTTCGTCTACGGCGCCGTGCTGACCTTCTTCGTCCTGCTCGAACCGGGCGGCCTCAACGCCCGCTGGGTGCGTATCCGCAAGGTGCTGGCCGAATTCCCATGGGTGCGCAAGAGCAGCGTTCATCAGACCAAGGTCTACATGAAATCGGAGCGTTACCGATGAGCGCCGCGTACTTCGAGGTCGAGCAGTTGAGTCTGTCGTTTGGCGGCGTCAAGGCCGTGCGTGACGTGAGCTTCTCGATTCGCGCGGGAGAGATCCTCGCGGTGATCGGCCCCAACGGCGCGGGCAAGACATCGCTCCTGAACCTCATCACGCGCGTGTTCGATGCCAGCAGCGGCAGCATCCGCTTCAACGGACAGGAGATCTCGCGCCTGGCGCGGCACGACGTGGTGCGCCAGGGCATCGCGCGCACGTTCCAGAACATCGAGCTGTTCGAAGGCGCGACGGTGCTGGAGAACCTGCTGCTCGGCCGCCACCGGGCGCACCACGGCAACTTCTTCTCGCAGATGTTCAACCTGCCCTCCGTGCAGCGCGCGGAAGCCCACACGCGCGAACGTGTCGAAGACGTGGTGCGCCTGCTGGACCTTGCGGCATTCCGGCACCGGCCGGTGGCGGAACTGCCCTACGGCGTGCGCAAGGTGGTCGAGCTCGGCCGCGCGCTGGCCGCGGAGCCCCAGCTGCTGCTGCTCGACGAACCGGCCTCGGGGCTCAACCCCGAGGAGACGCGCAGGCTCGCGTACTGGCTGGAAGACATCCAGTCCGAACTGGGCGTCACCGTGGTCATGGTGGAGCACGACATGTCGCTGGTTGCCGCGGTCGCCAATCGCGTGGTCGTGATGGACCAGGGACAGGTGCTGACCGACGGCACGCCGGCAGAGGTGCAGGCCGACCCGCGCGTGATCGCCGCCTATCTGGGGACCTGAACTCATGACGTCGCTTTTGTCCGTCCGCAATCTCGAGACATGGTATGGCCCCGTGCGCGCGCTGCACGGCGTGAGCCTCGAAGTGCATGCCGCGCAGATCGTCACGGTGCTGGGCGCCAACGGCGCCGGCAAGACGACGCTGCTCAACACCATTGCCGGCGTGCTCGCGCCTTCCAACGGAACCGTCGAGTTCGAGGGCCGCCCGGTGGGAGGCAAGGACGCCGATGACGTGGCCCGGGGCGGCGTGGTGCTGGTGCCCGAGGGCCGCCAGATTTTCCCGTTCCTCACCATCGCGGAGAACCTGCGCATGGGTGCGTTCGCAAGGAAGGACGCGGAGATCGCACGCGACATCGAGCAGATGTACGACTGGTTCCCGCGCCTGCGGGAGCGCCAGCGGCAGCAGGCGGGCCTGCTTTCGGGCGGCGAACAGCAAATGCTGGCGATCAGCCGCGCGCTGATGGGACGGCCGCGCCTGCTCCTTCTCGACGAGCCGTCGCTGGGCCTCTCGCCGCTGTTCACCAAGGACATCTTCGCCATCATCAAGCGCATCCGCGAGCAGACCAGGACCGCGGTGCTGGTGGTCGAGCAGAACGCAGCCATCGCGTTGGCCACGGCCGACCACGGCTACGTCATCGAACTGGGACGCGTGGCTGCTGCCGGCAGTTGCGAAGCCCTCTCCCAGCGCGAAGACATCAAGGAGTTTTACCTGGGTGGCGCTTCGCACCACCTGCCGCAAGGCGTCGCTGGCGGGATCCGGCCGGCACGGCGACGCCCTTCCTGGAACTGAGAAAAGGACCCTGCCATGACACTCGATCGCCGAACCCTCCTGAAGACAAGCCTGGCCGCCGTGGCACCCGGCGCCCTGTGGACCGCGACATCCGCGCGCGCCGCGGGCGTGGCCGACAAGGAACTCGTGCTGGGCACGCACCTGGACCTTTCCGGACCGGTGGCGATTGGCATGCCCGTGATCCGCAACGGCATCCAGATGCGCATCGACGAAGCCAACGAGGCCGGCGGCATCCACGGCCGCAAGATCCGGCTGGTCATCGAGGACAACGCGAGCCAGCCGTCGCAGGCCGTGCGCGCCGTGGACAAGCTGATCCGCAAGGACGAGGTCTTCGCCCTGCTCTGCCCCTTCGGCTCCGGACCGAACGTGGCCACGGTCAAGAAGGCCGTGGATGCCGGCGTGGTCTGCTTCGCGCCGTATGCCGCCTCGGGCCTGGTGCGCCAGGCGGCCGGCCAGACGCCGCTGCTCTTCACGACCAACCTGAACTACGACAGCACGACCTCGTCCGCCGTCAAGTGGGCCACCGGCAACCTGGGAAGCAAGAAGGTCGGCTTCATTTACCAGGAAGGCCCCTTCGGCGACCTGGTCGGCAAGGGTGTGAAGGCGGCGCTCGCCGCCAAGGGCATGCCGCTCGCGGCCGAAGCCAGCTACAAGGTCGGCGATCTCGATTTCTCCTCGCACGCCGCGCGCATGCAGGCCGCGGGCGTGGACCTCATCGTCTGCGCGACCACCACACGCGAAACCATCGCGGTGGCGGCCGAAGTGAAGAAGCTCGGCCTGACCGGCGTCAACGTGCTGACCGCCAGCCCGGGCCGCGCGGGCCTCACGGTCACCCTCGGCAAGGATGCGATGGAAGGCGTTTACGGCGTCGGCACCTGGCGCATCGCGACGCCCGACCAGGCCACTCCCGCCGAGAAATCGTGGGCCGAGGCCTACCGCAAGCGCTTCAAGGCCGAGCCCGACGACGTGGCCGCTGCCTTCTACGACTACACCAGCTGGTTCCTGCAGGAGGTACGCAATGCGGGCCGCGACCTGACCACCGACAAGCTGGTGAAGGCGCTCCAGGCATCCTCCTTCAAGGGCGTGGCCTCGTACGACACGCAGCGCTTCGCCAACAATCACGTGGACCCCGAATGGACCCGGGTCGAGCAGGTCGTGCAGGGCCGCTGGACGGCACGGTCGAGCGTGGTCGACCCCGCCAAGAGCGCCCTGTGATCCACGTGTCCGCATCCCTGGCCGCGGACGAGGCGCGCCTCGCGACGCTGCCGCAGCTGTGGCGGCGCCGATGCACCCAATGGGACGATCGGCCCGCGCTCCGGCACAAGGAGCGCGGCATCTGGCAGGGCCTGTCCTGGGGCGGCTATTTCAGCGAGACGCGGGCCATGGGGCTTGCGATGGCCGAGGCCGGGCTGCAGGCCGGCGAAGTGGTCTCCATCCTCTCGGACAACCGGCCCCGGTGGCTGGTTGTCGACATGGCCGCGCAGGCCATGGGTTTCGTGTCCCACGGCATGTACCCGTGCAGCACGGCCGCGCAGGTGGGGCATGCGCTCGCCGAGGCCGGGTCGCGCGTGGTCTTCGTGGAGAACGCCGACCAGCTGGTGAAGGTGCTTGCGGTGCGCGACACGTGCCCCGACCTGCGCCACATCGTGGTCCTCGACACACGCGGGCTCTCGCGCTTCACGGACCCGCAAGTCGGTTCCTACGACGAATGGCTTGCGCGCGGCACGCAAGCCGCGGCCAGGGAGCCGGCGCTGTTCGACAGCCGCATCGACGCCGGGACCGGGGATCGGATTGCATTCCTCGCAGCCACGGCAGGCAGCACCGGCCCGGCGCGGCTGATCGCGCGCCGCCAGCACGAGTTCCTGCGGGAAGTGCGAGCGATGAGCCACTGGCTGCAGCTGCGCCCGGGGGATCGGGCCTTGTCGATCATGTCGCTCGCGCACTATGGCGAACGCATGCTGGCCCAGAAGGCCATGCTCATGCACGAAGCCCTGCTCCACTTGCCGGAGAACGGCGCCACGGTGTTCAACGACATGAGCGAGGTCGAGCCGCACTTCCTGTTTGCCGCCCCGCGCTTTTTCGAGAAGCTGCAAGGAACGACCGAGCTGTTCATGCAGGAGGCTGTGCCTGTGGCGCGGAGCGCGTATGCCTCCTGCCTTTCGGCGCGCAGCTCCGGCTGGCTGCAACGCGGGACGCGGAACCGCATACGTTCCGCACTGGGTTTGAAGAATGTCCGGGTCGCTCTTGCAGGCGGGGCCTCGAGCCCCGCGCAAGTGGCCGACTGGTTCGACGCCATCGGCGTGCCCCTGCTCGACTGCTACGGCATGGCCGAGGCCGGCTTCTGCAGGATCGCCCCCGCCGGCCGCTCCATGGAGACGGCATCCTCGCCATTCGACACAGGCACACAGCTGAAGCTGGCACCCGACGGCGAAGTGCTGGTGCGCGGCGCGATCGCGCGGCCGGGCTACTGGGTGCGCGGAACACTGAGCGCCGCCGAGACCCTGGCGGACGGCTGGCTGCGCACCGGCGACCTGGGACGTGCCGATGAACAGGGCCGCGTGCACCTGCTCGGCCGCCTGCGCGCGCGGGCCATCGGAGCACGCGGCGAATCCATCAGCCCCGAGATCGCGGAAGACGCTTTCCGGCTCAGCGCCTACATCGCCGATGCGATCGTCGTGCCGGCGCAAGACGGGCACTCGGCGGCGCTGCTCGCCCTGGACGAGGAGCGGATCAGGAAGCACGCGCAGCAGCAGCGCCTGCCCTTCACCGACTACGCTAGCCTGCTCGGCCTGCCCGAGATCACTGCGCTCATCGCGGCGCAGGTGGAGATCGCGAACGGGCGCCTGCCCGAGGCCCATCGCGTGCGCACCATTCGCGTCATCCCCCGTTCGCTGCACCAGGGCGACGAAGAACTCACCCCCTCGATGCGCCTGAACCGCACGGTCGTGGCGAGCCGCTACGCCAATCTTTTCACCGAGCCCCTTGGAGTCTGAACCATGAGAGAAGCCGTCATCGTTTCCACCGCACGCACGGGCATCGGCCGCGCGTTCCGCGGCGCATTGAACAACATCAAGTCGCCGACCCTGATGGGTCACGCGATCCAGCACGCCGTGCAGCGGGCGGGCATCAATCCCGGCGAGGTGGAGGACGTGGTCGTCGGCAGCGCCATGGCCGCCGGCACCGCGGGCATGAACCTCGGACGCCTCGCGGCGCTCGCGGCGGGACTGCCGCAGTCGGTGCCGGGACAGACGATGGACCGGCAGTGCGCGTCCGGCCTGATGGCCATTGCGACGGCGGCCAAGCAGATCATCGTCGACGGCATGGACGTGACCGTGGGTGGTGGCCAGGAGAACATCTCCGCGGTGCAGAACCCGTTCGTCAAATGGGTGGGTGAAGAGGCCGACCCGCTGCTCATCGCGCGCGTGCAGCATGCCTACATTCCGATGCTCAACACGGCCGAGATCGTGGCAAAGAAGTACGGCATCTCGCGCGAAGCGCAAGACGCCTATTCCGCGGAAGCGCAGCGCCGCACCGCGCTGGCACAGGAGCGCCATCTGTTCGATGACGAGATCGTGCCGATCACCGCGCGCATGGCTGTGGCCGACAAGCAGACGGGCGCGATCAGCCATCGCGACGTCACGCTGGACCGGGATGAAGGCAACCGCCCCGACACCACGCTCGAAGGCCTTGCCAGTCTCAAGCCGGTCATCGAAGGCGGTGTCATCACCGCGGGCAATTCGAGCCAGCTGTCGGATGGTGCATCGGCCTGCGTGCTGGTGGAGCGCGCGGTCGCCGAGCGCCGCGGGCTCAAGGCGCTTGGCACCTACCGCGGCATCGCGGTGGCCGGCCTCGCGCCCGAGGAAATGGGCATCGGTCCGGTCCTGGCCGTGCCCAGGCTGCTGAAGACCCACGGCCTCAAAGTCGGCGACATCGGCCTGTGGGAATTGAACGAGGCCTTCGCCTGCCAGGTGCTGTACTCGCGCGATCGCCTGGGCATCGATCCGGAAAGGCTGAACGTCAACGGCGGCGGCATCACGATCGGCCACCCCTATGGCATGACGGGCTCGCGGCTGGTGGGGCATGCGCTCATCGAAGGCAAGCGGCGCGGCGCGCGCTACGTCGTCGTGACGATGTGCATCGGCGGCGGCATGGGCGCCGCGGGCCTGTTCGAAGTGGCTTGAGCAAGGAAGATCACGATGACCTATCAAGCCCCCCTACGGGACATTCAATTCGTACTGCACGAAGTGCTCCAGGTGCCGACCATGCTGGAGGCCTGCGGCCAGCCGGAGCTCGACGCCGAAATCATCGACCAGGTGCTCACCGCGGCTGGCCAGTTCGCTTCCGAGGTGATCGCGCCGCTCAACGGGCCGGGCGATGAGCACGGTTGCAGCATGCCCTCGCCCGGCGTGGTGCAGACCCCGCCCGGCTTCAAGAAGGCCTACGACGAGTTCACGAAGAACGGCTGGGCCGGCCTCGCGTGCAGCCCCGAGTTCGGCGGCCAGGGCTTTCCCTCGGCCGTGGCCAACGCGGTCTATGAAATCTTCGGCGGCGCCAACATGGCGTGGTCGTCCTACCCCGGCATGTCGCATGCCACGTACGTGAACGTGGCAGCCAACGGATCGGAGGAGCAGAAGGCGCTCTACCTGCCGAAGATCGCCTCGGGCGAGTGGGCCGGCACCATGTGCCTGACCGAACCCAACGCAGGCACCGATCTGGGCCTGATGCGCACCCGCGCCGTGGCGCAGCCCGACGGCAGCTACAGCATCACCGGCAGCAAGATCTTCATCTCGGGCGGCGAGCAGGACCTGACCGAAAACATCATGCACCTGGTGCTCGCGCGCATGCCGGACGCGCCACCCGGCGTGAAGGGCATTTCTCTTTTCATCGTCCCGAAGTTCATTCCCGACGCAAGCGGCGCGGCCGGCACGCGCAATGCCGTGGTCTGCGGCTCCATCGAGCACAAGCTGGGCATCCACGGCAACTCGACCTGCACGATCAACTTCGATGGTGCGACCGGCTGGCTGCTGGGCGCGCCCAACAAGGGGCTGGCGGGCATGTTCGTGCAGATGAACCACATGCGCGTGCTGGTCGGCATGATCGCCATCGGCCTGATGGAAGCGGCCTACCAGAAGGCCCTGGGCTATGCGAAGGAACGCCTGCAGGGGCGCGCGATCGGCGCCAGACCCTCCGGCGAAGCGGCGGACCCGATCATCGGACATGCCGACGTGCGCCGCATGCTGCTCACGCAGAAGGCGAACATCGAGGGCGCGCGCGCCCTCGCACTGTGGACCGCGCAGCTCAGCGACCTCCAGCGTCTTCATCCCGACCCCGCCAAACGCAGCGAGACGGCCGAGCTGCTGGGCCTCTTGACCCCGCTCGTGAAGGCGCTGTCCAGCGACCTCGCGGTGGAATGCACGCTGCTCGCCATGCAGGTGTTCGGCGGACACGGCTACATCCGCGAGAACGGCGTGGAGCAGCACCTGCGCGACGTGCGCATCGTGGGCCTCTACGAAGGCACGAACGGCGTGCAGGCCATGGACCTTCTGGGCCGCAAGGTGCTCGCCGACCAGGGCCGGCAGATGGGCGCCTTCCTGGACATGGCCGGCGCATTCACCGAGACCTGCAGCCCGCGCGAGGCGATGCGCGAGTTCGCGGCGCCGCTCGCCGGCTTGGTCGCCGAGATCAGGCAGCTCACCCGCGAGCTGGTGGACACGTCGGCGCAGGACCCGAACGCCGCAGGCGCCGCCGCTGCGCCCTATCTGCGCCTGGTGGGGCACCTGGCGCTTGCGTGGAACTGGGCCCGGATGGCCGAGGTGGCGTTCAGGAACGCCGGCTCCACCGACCCGATCTATGCATCCAAGATTGCGACCGCCCGCTTCTACTTCCAGCGGCTGCTGCCGCAGACGGCGGCGCTGTGCGGTGAGATCCGGGCGGGATCGTCCGCATTGATGGAACCGGCCATCGATCTTTTCTGACCAGCCTTGTCGATCGCCCGGCATGTACCACCTGAGCCGCTTCGCCGCTGCCACGCCCGACAAGGTGGCGTTGCACTTTCTCGAAGCGGGCGAGGCGTTCAGCTTCTCGCAGCTTGAACGCGAGGCGAATCGGGCGGCCAGCGCCTTGCTGTCGCTCGGCCTGAAGCGGGGCGACTGCATCGTGCTGTGCATCGAGAATGCGCCGGCCTTGCTCTTTCTTGCGCTCGGCGCGCAGCGCACCGGGTTGTACTACGTGCTCGCCTCGACGCGGCTGTCGGCTGCGGATTTCGAGTACATCGTGAAGGACTCGGGGGCGTCGGTCGCCGTCGTGTCGTCGGCCTGCATGAGCGCCGAAACGGTGTCGTCGCTGGACCTCGGTGGCGCACGGCGCGTCGGCATCGGCTTTGAGGATACGGCCATCGAATCCTGGGAGGCGCATTTTCTGTCGGCGCCGGGCGGGCTGCCGCCCGTGCTCGCGCCGGGACGCGAGATGCTGTATTCGTCGGGCACCACGGGCCGGCCCAAGGGCGTGCGCAAGCCGCCCTTCGAAGGCGCCTTCGATGCGGTCGACAACCGCAACGCCGCGGTGGCCCGGTCGTTCGCGCTCGATGCCTCCTCGGTCTATCTCTCCACATCGCCGCTCTATCACAGCGCGCCCAACCGGTTCCTCTCGGCGGCCATCCATGCCGGTGCCACCAGCATCGTGATGGCCAAGTTCGATGCCGAGCGCGCGCTCGCCGCCATCGCGCATTTCGGGTGCACGCATTCGCTCTGGGTGCCGACCATGTTCCACCGCCTGCTGCGCCTGGAAGCTGGCGTACGCAGCCGCCACAGCATGGCCTCCATGGTGCAGGCGGTTCACGGGGCGGCGCCCTGCCCGGTGCACGTCAAGCAGGCGATGATCGACTGGTGGGGACCAATCCTTCAGGAGTACTACTCCGGCACCGAGGGCATCGGCGCCACGGCCATCACGTCGCGCGAATGGCTCCAGCACAAGGGCTCGGTCGGGCGCGCGACGGACGGCATCCTGCACATCCTGGACGACGCCGGCCGCGAGCTGCCCGCGGGCGAAACCGGGAACGTCTACTTCGAGAGCGATGCCCAGTTCGAGTACTGGAACGATCCCGACAAGACCCGCGCGGCCACGAGCCCGCTGGGCTGGCGGTCCTTCGGCGACATCGGCCATCTCGATCCTGAAGGCTACCTCTACCTGACGGACCGCAAGGACTTCGTCATCATCTCGGGCGGCGTCAACATCTACCCGCAAGAGATCGAAGACGTGCTGCTGCAGGACCCCCGGGTTGCGGATGCCGCAGTCTTCGGGGTGCCGAACGAGGAGTACGGCGAGGAAGTCAAGGCCGTCATCCAGCCGGCGCACCCGGACTTCGCGGGCCCGGCAGTCGCCGATGCGCTGAAGGCCCGCTGCCTCGAATTGCTCGGGCCGATCAGAGTCCCCCGGAGCATCGATTTCGAGTCCGAATTTCCTCGCCACGCCACCGGCAAGCTCTACAAGAGATTGCTGCGCGACCGCTATCTAACCAAGGAGAGTCCACCATGAGCAAAGAGATCGTCATCTGTTCCCCGGCGCGAAGCGCGATCGCCAGCTTCGGCGGGTCGCTGAAGACAACGCCCACCGCTGCGCTGGGCGCGCACGCCATTGCCGCGGTGCTGCGCCGTTCCGGCCTGGACCCGGCGCGCGTCGATTCCGTGGTCATGGGCAACGTCGTGCAGGCGGGCAACGGCATGAACGTGGCGAGGCAGGCCGCGGTCCAGGGCGGCCTCCCCGTGGCCGCGCCCGCGATGACCGTGAACCGCGTCTGCGGCTCAGGCGCGCAGGGCGTCGCGACCGCTTATGCGGAAGTGCTCGCCGGCGTGTCGAGCATGGTGATCGCCGGTGGCGTGGAAAACATGGACCGCGCACCCTATCTGCTGCCGGGCCTGCGCTTCGGCGCGCGCATGGGCAATGCCGAAGCCATGGACTCCCTGCTGCTCGATGGATTGAACGACGCCTTCTCGGGCAAGCATTCGGGCTGGCACACGGAAGACCTGGTGCAGAAATACGGGGTGACGCGCGAAACGCAGGACGCGTTCGCGGCCCAGAGCCAGCAGCGGTTTGCGGCTGCGCAGGAGGCCGGCTGGTTCAAGGAAGAGATCGAGCCGCTGACCATCAAGGGCGGCAAGGCGTCCACGGTCTTCGCCTCGGACGAAGGAAACCGTCCCGACACCACCGCCGAGACGCTGGCGCGCCTGAAGCCCGCGTTCCGTCCGGACGGCACCATCACCGCCGGCAACGCCCCGGGCATCAACGGCGGGGCCGCCGCGATGATCGTCTGCGAAGCTTCGGTCGCGCGCGAAGCGGGCCTCACGCCGATGCTCGCCATTCGCAGCGTCGCCGTGGCCGGCGTGGAGCCGGGCTTCTTCGGATTGGGGCCGCTGCCCGCCATCCGCCAGGCGCTCGGCCGTGCCGGATGGAACGTGCAGGATGTCGACCGCTACGAGGTGAACGAAGCCTTCGCGGCCATCGCGATCGTCGTGCGCGACGAGCTGAAGATCGATTCCTCGCGCTACAACATCGACGGCGGCGCCATCGCGCACGGCCATCCCATCGGTGCGACGGGTGCGATCCTGATCACGAAGGTGGCCCATGCGCTCCAACGAACCGGTGGCCGCAAGGCCGTGGTGTCACTGTGCATCGGCGGGGGCCAGGGCATTGCCCTGTGTCTCGAACGGGTCTAGAAGAGGTTCACCCTTTCGAGAAGCCGGCTCACTCTGCGGAGCGAGCCGGCCGATGTCCGCAGGCTATGCCAGCGCAGGCTCGAGGAATCCTGAGAGCCGCCGCGTGATCAGCTGCTCGGCCTCGTCCATGATCCGGTCCATCAGTTCCTGCACCGTGGGAATGTCGTTGATCAGGCCGACCACCATGCCGCAGCTCCAGGCGCCCGCATCCATCTCGCCCTGCAGCATCACGCGCGGGTAGACGCCCGCGACCTGGTCGATGATGTCGTCGAACTTGAGGTCGGCGCCCTTCTCCTTCTCGATCCGGATCAATTGCTCGACCGATGAATTGGTGAGCACGCGCTCGGTGTTGCGCAGGCCGCGCATCACGAGCCGCGTGTCGAGCTCGGTGGCCGCGACGATGGCGTCCTTCACGTTCTGGTGGACCGGCGCTTCCTGCGTGGCCACGAAGCGCGTGCCCATGTTCATGCCCTCCGCGCCCAGCGCCAGCGCCGCCACCAGGCTGCGCGCGTCGGCCATGCCGCCGGAAGCCACGAACGGAATCTTCAGTTCCTCGGCGGCGCGCGGGAGCAGGATCATGTTGGGCATGTCGTCCTCGCCCGGGTGCCCGCCGCACTCGAAACCGTCCACGCTCACGGCGTCGCAGCCGATGGCCTCCGCCTTCAGCGCATGCCGCACCGAGGTGCACTTGTGGATCACCTTGATGCCGGCCTTCTTGAGCGCGGGCATGTAGGCCTCGGGACTGCGCCCCGCCGTCTCGACGATGCGAACGCCGCCCTCGGCAATCGCGGCGATGTACTCGGGGTATGGCGGCGAAGACAAGGTCGGCAGGAACGTGAGGTTCACGCCGAAGGGCTCGTCGGTCATGTCGCGGCAGCGCGCGATTTCCTTGGCCAGCAGTTCGGGCGTCCTTTGGGTCAGGCCCGTGATGAGACCGAGGCCGCCGGCATTGGAGACCGCCGCGGCCAGCTCCGCAAAGCCGACGTAGTGCATGCCGCCCTGGATGATCGGGTGGCGGATGCCGAAGAGTTCCGTGATGCGTGTTTTCATGTGTCTTCTTTCACCAGGTTTCCATGTAGGGGCGCAGATCCATCTCGAAGGTCCAGGCGTCGCGAGGCTGGGTGTGCAGGTACCAGTAGTTCTCCGCGATGTGCTCGGGGTTCAGGATGCCGCCCTGCTCCTTGAGCGCGTAGCGTTCCGGGAATTGCGTGCGGATGAACTCCGTGTCGATGGCGCCGTCGACCACGATGTGCGCCACGTGGATGCCGCGCGGGCCGAGTTCGCGCGCCATGCTCTGGGCCAGCGCGCGCAGGGAATGCTTGGCGCCGGCAAAGGCCGCGAAATTCGCCGAGCCGCGGATGCCTGCCGTCGCGCCGGTGAAGAGAATCGTGCCGCGGCCGCGCTGCACCATCCGGCGGGCAACCTCGCGCGCATTCAGGAACGCGCTGAACGCGGCCATCTCCCAGATCTTCATGTACTTGCGCCCCGTCTCCTCCAGGATGCTGCTGGGCACGTTGGCGCCGATGTTGAAGACCATCACCTCGATCGGGCCGCGCTCCTTCTCGATCTGATCGATGAGGGCAACGACGTCGTCCTCCTTGCGTGCATCGCTGCCATAGCCGAAGGCTTGCCCGCCGGCCGCGCGGATGCGCTCGATGGCCGGCTCGAGTTTGTCGGCCGATCGCCGTGTCAGGCACGTGACGTAGCCCTCGCGGGCGAAGCGCGCGCCGATGGCGCTGCCGGTGGCGTCGCCGGCGCCGATGACGAGAGCCACACCGCGGGGGTTGGTTGATGGGTCCATGCGTTCTCCTTTAAAAAGCGTCCGTTAAGTCATTGCACGTTAATTGTTGAACGGTCGTTTGTCAATCGAAGAAGAACCCAGTGAAACCCCGTTGACGGGGCCGCATTAATCACATAGCTTCCGTTTATCAAACGTTCGTTAACTCAAAGGAGCCCTTGAATGCGCAAGTCAGTTGATTTCTTCTTCGATGTCGGCAGTCCCTCGTCCTACCTGGCATGGACGCAACTGCCAGGCTTGTGCGCCAGCCATGGCGCCGACCTCGTCTACCGGCCGATGCTGCTCGGGGGCGTCTACCAGGCCACCGGCAACGCCTCGCCGGCCGCCATTCCCGTCAAGGGGCGCTACACGCAGATGGACTACGAGCGCCATGCGCGCCGCTATGGCGTGCCGTTCCAGGGCAATCCGCACTTCCCCGTCATCACGCTGTTCCTCATGCGCGCGGTCACCGGCATTCAGCTGCAGCGGCCCGAGCAGCTGCAGCAACTGCTCGGCTGCGTGTTCAAGGCGCTGTGGATCGACGCGCTCAACCTGAACGACGCGCAGCTCACGGCGCGCATCCTGACCGAAGGCGGGTTCGACCCCGCCGAGATCGAGCGCCTGACGCAGGACGCCGAGACCAAGGCCGCGCTGAAGGCCACCACGCAAGAGGCCGTCGAACGCGGCGTATTCGGCGCACCCACGCTCTTCGTGGGGGACCAGATGTTCTTCGGCCAGGACCGGATGGACTTCGTTCGCGAAGCGCTGCAGTCCTGAATCCCATCCACCGCACGAAGGAAAACCACATGGAACACCGACTCTGGCATGCCTCCTATCCGGCAGGGCTTCCCCACGACGTCCTCCTCGGCGAGCATGAAACCCTCGTCACCCTGCTGGAACGCGCGTTCACGAAGCATGCAGCCAGGACGGCCGTGACCTGCGCCGGTGAATCGCTGACCTTCGCGCAGGTCGAGCATGCGTCGGCGCTCGTCGCGCGCTCGCTGCAGGCGGCCGGCCTCAAGCGTGGCGACAGGGTCGCCCTGCTGCTGCACAACAACCTCGTCTACCCGGTGGCGCTGGCGGCCATCCTGCGCGCGGGCATGGTCGGTGTGACGATGAATCCGCTCTACACGGCGCGCGAGCTCGCCTACCAGCTGGCCGATTCCGGCGCTTCGGCGCTGGTGGCGGCCGAGCCTTTCATGGGGCTGGTGAACGAGATCCTCGGCCAGACGCAGGTCCGGTATGTGCTGACGGTGCCGATGCGGGACGTGAAGCCCTCATTGTTCGCCACGGCCGGCCAGGCCGATGCTGCTGGTGCGAGCGACGGCGCCCGCATCGTGAGCCTGCGCGACGCGATGTCCGCGCTGGCGGATGCCGACTTCACCGGCGAGCAGGTGGCTCCGTCCGACCTGGCGTTCCTGCAGTACACCGGCGGCACGACGGGCGTTTCGAAGGGTGCCTGCCTCACGCACCGCAGCGTGCTGGCCAGCACGCTGCAGATGCGCTCATGGCTCGCTCTGGCGCTGGACATCGACAACTTCGAGATCGTGACGCCGCTGCCGCTGTATCACATCTTTCCGCTCGGCACGACGTTGACGGCTCTTGCGTGCGGCGCCCACAACCGCCTCGTCGTCAACCCGCGCGATGCCGAGGGGCTCTGCGCCGAACTCAAGCGGGCGCCTTTCGACATGCTCGTCGGCGTCAACACGATGTTCAACGCCATGGTCGCCTCGCCCGCGATCGCGGGCATCGACTTCTCGCGCTGCAACGTGGTCATCGGCGCCGGCGCCTCGATCCAGGAAGCCGTTGCGGCCAAGTGGGTGAAAGCGGGCGGCCCGCCGATCACCGAGGCCTACGGACTCACCGAGACATCACCCAGCGCGACCTTCAACGCGCTCGGCCGCAACGGCACGATCGGCGCGCCCGTGCCCTCCACCGATGTTCTGATCGTCGACGATGCGGGCGAGCCGGTGCCGCTCGGCACGCCCGGCGAGCTGCTCATCAAGGGGCCGCAGGTCTTCGCGGGCTACTGGAACCGCGAGGAGGAAACGCGCAGGTCCTTCACGCAGGATGGCTGGTTCCGCACCGGCGACGTCGTCACCATGGACGCGCAAGGCCTGATGTACGTCGTCGACCGCAAGAAGGACATGATCCTGGTCTCCGGCTTCAACGTCTATCCGAACGAGATCGAAGGCGTGGTCGCCTTGCACCCGGACGTGCTCGAATGCGCGTGCGTCGGGGTCCCGGACGAGCGGTCGGCGGAGGCGCCGCATCTCTTCGTCGTGCGGCGCGCGCCGGGGTTGCAGGCAGAGGAGCTGGAAGCGCATTGCCGCAAGCTCCTGGCCGCATACAAGGTGCCCCGCCACATCACGTTCCTCGACGCCCTGCCGAAGTCCGCGGTCGGAAAGATCCTGCGCAAGGAACTGCGGCCGAACGCCGTGGCGACTGCAGGCGCCGGCTGAGCAGGCGACGATCGAGTGGTCGCTGGGACGACGGGAGAGCTGCGGCGAGGTCAGGAATAATCCGGGCCTGTCAGCAGCAAATCGGCAAGCGATTCGATGTCGCCGCGCATGGCCAAAGGCTCGAGCCAAGCCTTCGGAATGCAAGACACGCCATAGTGCGCGCCGGCCAGCTGCCCACATATCGCGGCTGTCGTATCTGCGTCATCGCCCAGGTTTGCCGCGTCCAGCACGGCTTCCTCGAAGGACTCGGTCGTCCAGAAGCACCAAAGCGCCGCCTCGAGCGAATCAATGCAGTATCCCGAACCTTTGACCGCCTCGCGCGGCTTGCTGCGATAGCTCCCCAAGGCGATCGCAGCGGCCTTCTCGGACAGCGGTTCGGGAATGCGGGTCTCGACAATGTGCTCCTTTTCCGCCCCCATCAGCGCCGCCCGCAGCTGAAGAGCGAAGAGCCGTGAACAGTCAATCGCTTCGCGGGCGCCGTGTGTGGTGCGCGTGCTCTCGCCGGCAAACCGGAACGTGTCTTCTGCGCTTCCGCGAAAGTACATGGGAACAGGCGCCAGCCGCATCAACGCGCCATTGCCGGCCGTCCTCGGGTCCGGGTCTCCAGCGAAGGGGTCGTGGGTGCGCAGGTAGCGATCCAGGGCAGTCGCCACTGTGAGCCCGATGTCAAAGCATTCGCCATTGCTGCTCAGATAACCGACGCTGCGCCAGTTGCAATACCTGTTCATCTGGTCGACGGGATCGAAGCCACGGTTTCGGACGAGGCTGGTAGCAAGGCACAACGCCATAGACGTGTCGTCCGTCCATTCGCCCGGCTGCAGTCCGAAAGGGCCGCCGCCCTCCATCCCTCTTATCGGTTCGAACGTTCCCCGCGGCATGAACTCCACGGTCGTACCCACGGCATCGCCGCATGCAAGACCCAGGAGACAGCCGCGATAGCGGTCGCGGTCATTCATGCGGCGCTGCTTTCTGCGGCATCCTTCGTCAGTCCGAAGAACAGATCGAGGATGTGGAAGTGATCGTCGTGGAACCGGCTCTCCAGGCCGGCCAGTTCGGCGATGGGCACCCACTGCGCATCCGCTGCATCGTCGCCGGCCGTGAGCTCGGGCGGCCGGCGCGTGCCGAGGTCGAACCAGTGCGCGTGGGTGATGACGCGGCCGCGCTGGCTGCGGTCGGGATGGTCGAACACCCGCACCGCCTTGAACGCGGCTTCGATGTCGCTGTCCAGCAGCCGCAGGCCGGTCTCCTCGTCGAGTTCCCGCAGTGCCGATTGCCAGACCGTCTCGCGCGGCTCGAGGAAGCCCCCCGGCACCGCGAGCAGGCCCTTGCCGGGCGCGCGGCCGCGCCGGATCAGAAGCACCTGCTGGCCGCACTGGATCACGGTGTCCACCGTCACGAAGACGGGCGGGTAAGGGACGCCGTCCCACAGCGCCCGCTCTCTGCGCAGGCTTTCCCATTCCTCGGCCACCACGGCGTAGTACGGCAGGCTGGACCATGCGCGCAGGAACTGCACCGTGCTGCCGGGCACCTGGCTCACCAGCGCGGCCAGGGCCGGCTCCAGCGTGCCATCGTGCGCCGCGCCGAAGTAGGCGTCGCGCAGCGCGCTGGCGTGAATGTCTCCCTGCGAGCCCACGTCCTCGAGCGTCCAATGGGGAAACGCGCGCAGGTAGGCACTGGTCGCGTCCTTCAGGTGGCCCACCAGCACCACGGAAGGCGGCCCCGGGTTGGCGGGATGCAGTTGGGCCACGCCGTGCTTGACGGCGGCAACCCAGCGCGCCTGGTCGTAGTGGTCGCGCACGGGCAGGAACTTCACGCGGTCGCGGTCTGCCTGCGGAAGCGCCAGGCGGATCATCTCCGCGCGCTCCTCCCATGTGAAGGGATTCCGGGGCGAGCGCGCCTGGAAGGCCGAGCCCAGCACCACGATGCACTCGCCGGCCGTGGCCAGGGCGCGCCGCAGCAGCGCCAGCTGCGCGTTGTGGAAGATCTGGAACCGGCCGATGTAGACGGCGACGTCGTGGGCTTGGCTTGGGTTGTTCATGAGGTCCTCATCAAGAAAAATGGGCGGCGATCGGCAGCTGGCGGCCGGACCCGAAGGCACGCGCCCTGACGCGGATGATGGGCGGCGATTGCCGCCGCTTGTACTCGTTGCGCGCGATCATTCCGCGGATCCGTTCGACGAGCGCTTCGCCCGGGGCATCGGCGCGCAGTGCCTCGACGGACGCACGGGCTTCTTCGTATTCGGGTTCCGCCAGGCGCCTTCCTTCGATCAGCAGCTTGAGGATCGGGTCCAGCACCGGATAAGGCGGCAGGCTGTCGGCGTCCTTCTGCCCCGGCGCCAGTTCCGCCGAGGGCTCCTTGTCGATGATGGCTTGCGGAATGATCTCGCGCCCCGCCGTCTCGTTCAAGTGCCGCGACAGCGCGAAGACTTCCGTCTTGTAGAGATCGCCGATGAGACCCAGCCCGCCGTTCGTGTCGCCGTACAGCGTGCAGTAGCCGACCGAGATCTCCGACTTGTTGCCGGTGGTCAGCAGCAGGTGGCCGAAGCTGTTGGAGTAGGCCATGAGGACGGTGCCGCGCACGCGCGCCTGCAGGTTCTCGAGCGCCACGCCGTGCAGTCCGCCGGTGAAGGCCGATTCGAATCCGTGCGTGAATTGCGACACGACGTCCGCGATGGCATGGTGCTCGAGCGGCACGCCGAGGTTGCGGCACAAGGCTTCGGAGTCGCCGACGGAGCCTTCCGAAGAAAAGCGCGACGGCATGGTGATGCCGACCACGTTCCCGGCACCCAGCGCCTCGACCGCGAGTGCAAGCGTCAGCGCCGAGTCGATGCCGCCGGAGGAGCCGACCACCGCCTGCCGGAAGCCGCAGCGCCGCGCGTAGTCGCGCAGGCCCAGCACGATCTGCTGGCGGTAGAACTCCATGGCCGGCAAGCCCTCCGCCGGCACGGGCTGCGGCATGGCGCCGTCCGCTGCGAAAAATCGGCCGCCTTCGAAGTGCAGCGTGCTCACGTCTTCCGCGAAGCGCCGGGCCTCGTAGACCACGCCGCCGTGCGGCTCGACCGCGAAAGAAGCCCCGTCATACACCAGCTGGTCATGGCCCCCGACCTGGTTGACATAGAGGATGGGCAGGCCGTGGCGCCGGCTGGCCGCGCCGAAGATGCGGTGCCGCTGCTCGCGCTTGCCGATGCTGGAGGGGCTCGCATTGATCGACACCACGAGATCGGGCGCCGCATCGCGCATGCGCTCGAACGGATTGACGGCATAGTCCAGGCCCTCGTCGTTCCAGCCGTCTTCGCAGATCAGCAGCCCGACCTGCACGCCGCGGATGCGCAGCACGCGCGCCACGTCGGGCCCCGGCTCGAAGTGCCGGCGCTCGTCGAAGATGTCGTAGGTGGGCAGCAGCTGCTTGGCGTACTCGAGCAGGACGTCGCCGCCGCGGATGACGCGCAGCACGTTGCGCAGCTTCTTGCCCGCGCCCCGGTGCCGCACCGGCAGCCCCACGGCCCAGTGCAGCGCGGGCATCTGGCGCGAGGCCGAGCGCAAGGTCTCGAACGCCGCCTCCACGCGGTCCATGAACCCCTCTTCCTCTAGGAGGTCGGCAGGGTAGTACCCGGTCAGGGACATCTCGGAGAAGACCACGAGGTCGGCCTCGTCGGCCGAGGCCTTGCGGGCGGCCTCGATCATCCGCGCGGCGTTGCCGGCGAGGTCGCCGATGGTGTAGTTGAGCTGGGCGGCCGTGATCCGTAGCATGGGCTCAGTCTCCGATCTGGAACACCTGCCGCAGGTAGGCCAGGAAAGTCTGGTCCTCGCACAGCGTCTTGCCGGGGCTGTCCGACAGCTTGGCCACCGGCTGGCCGTTGCATCCGGTGAGCTTCATCACGATGTTGAGCGGCGTGAAGCCGACGTCGTTGCTCAGGTTGGTACCGATGCCGAAGCCCGTCTGCGTGCGATCGGCGAAGTTCCGGTAGAGCCGGATCGCGGTCTGCAGGTCGAGCCCGTCGGAAAACACCAGCCGCTTGGTATGCGCATCGATGCGCAGCTTCGTGTAGTGCGCGAGCGCCTTCTCGCCCCAGACGACCGGGTCGCCCGAATCGTGGCGCAGGCCGTCGAACAGCTTGGCGAAATACAGGTCGAAATCGGCCAGGAAGGCGTCCATGCCGACCACGTCGGTGAGCGCCACGCCCAGGTCGCCGCGGTACTCCTGCACCCAGCCTTCCAAGGCGGCCTTCTGGAAATCGCGCAGCCGCACACCCAGCGCCTGGTAGGTCTGCAGGTATTCGTGCGCCATGGTGCCGATCGGCACCAGTTCCAACTCCTTGGCCAGCAGCACGTTGGACGTGCCCTTGAAGTACATCGGCACCTCGCGCTTGAGCGTGCCGACCACCTCGCGCTGCCAGTCGCGCGAAAAGCGGCGGCGCACGCCGAAGTCGAAGAACTCGAAGGGATGGCGGGCCGCAGGCTCGTTCGCGAAGGCGCGCAGCAGCTCGATCTTGGCCTGCAGGCGCTGCCGTCCCTGCGTCAGCGCCGTTTGCGCATCGAATCGGCGGAAATACAGCTCGTTGACGATGGCGAGCACGAAGATCTCGAAGGCCATGGTGTGGACCTGCGGCCCGAGCGCCTGGATGCGCAGCACGTCGCCCTCGACGCTGGCGGTGATGAACTCGCGCTGGAAGCTGAAGATGCGCAGGAAGTCGACGAAGTCGCTCTTGATGTAGCGCAGGCCGCGCAGATAGGCGAGTTCGCCGGGTGCGAAGCGCAGCGTGCAGAGATGGTCGAGCTGTTCGTTCACGTCGGCCAGCAGATCGGCCAGCGGATAGGCCGGCTGGTTGCGGCACACGAAGCTGTACTCGGCCTGCGTCTGCGGGTGGCTGTGCAGCATGGCCTGCCACATCGTGAACTTGTACAGGTCGGTGTCCAACAGGCTCTGGATGATGGGTTGCATGGCGGTGTCCTGGTTGGGATGTGTCAGACGTTGGCGGTGAGCAGCGAGAGCACGTCGGCGCTGGTGCGCAGCTGCGCGCCGCGCGCGGCCATGTCGTGGAGGAACGCCTCGTGCTGCGCCTCGAAGCCCGGCACCGGGCTCATGCAGTCGGTGACCAGCACCAGCTTGTCGGCCCTGCCCGAGGGCAGGTTTTCGGCGATGTGCTCCGTCGTGGCCCTCACGCAGTGGCTGCTGGCCTCGCCGGCAATGACGATCAGGCCGGCCCGGTCGAGCGACTCGACCAGCCGCATGTTGAGCGCCGTGCCGGGATCGGCCGCGTCCGGCACCTCGGCCTGGATGGCGCTGTAGTGCTCGGTCCAGGGATTGCTGCCCTTGGCGATCTTTTCCACCACGCGCAGCCGTCCGTCTTCCCAGCCGTTGTAGGCGGCCTTGACGGCCGCGTGCACGTTGTGCCCCCAGCTGCCGATCTCGCAGTGCACCGGCCACACCATGAGCGTGTAGCGGCCCCTGCGCTCGAGCTCGTCGATGTAGGCCAGCGCCCTCGGCAAAGCCGCGCCGTCCCGGGGCCGATAGTCGCCGCCGCGCACCGCCGCCGAGGTGATGGGGGTGAATGGCGCCACCGCGCCGCCGCCCCGCGACTGCCAGAACGTCGGATGCGCAATGTCGAACCTGTGGTGCGAGTCCAGTGTGACGGTGATGCGCTCGATGCCGCCCGCTCCTTCGCGGATGAGCGCGGCCAGCCTCGTCATGTCGGCATGGGCACCGGCCACCGGCAGTGCCGGCCGGACCGGCGCGCCCGTGGATGCGTCCTTCGGGAGCCAGTCGGCGGGCAGGTCGCAGAAGTCGTTCTGCGGATCGATCACGAGGAGATGGATGTTCTGCTTCACGGCTTCCTTCTTTCGGTTGTACTGTGCAACTTATATGAGTTGCATAGTACAACTCACAGCGCGAATGTCAAGTGCCGGATGCGGCGGATTCGCGGGGACTGAACGTGCGGGGAAACAGGGCGGCCTGGGAGCGGTCGCGCAGGCGGTAGCCCATGGCGGGGCGGCCGGAGGCGCCCTCCACCATTCCGGCTTCTTCCATGAACCCGCCGTCGAGCATGCGCTTGCGGAAGGCGCTCTTGTCGACCGGGCGGCCCAGCACGACTTCGTAGGTGTGCTGCAGCTGCGGCAGCGTGAACGGCTCGTTCAGCAGAAAGGCCGGCAGCGAGGTGTATTCGACCTTGCTGCGCAGCCGGGCAACGGCCGCCGCGAGGATCTCGGCGTGGTCGAAGGCCAGCCGCTTGCGGCTGGCGGCCGCGGCATCCACCCATTCGACCTGCGCGGCGTTTGCGCCCTTCTCGAGCACGAGGCCGCGGCTGGGCATCAGCGCGAAGAAGGCATGGGTGGCAGACCAGCCGCGCGGGTCGCGGTCGGCGCTGCCCCAGCTGCCCAGCTGTTCCAGGTAGGGTGCCGAGACGCCCGTCTTTTCCTGCAGCTTGCGAGCGGCGCAGCCGAGCAGGCTCGCATCCTCTTCCACGTCGATGAACCCGCCGGGCAGCGCCCAGCGTCCGGGAAACGGATCGCCGGGATCATCGGGGCGGCGCACCAGCACCAGCTTCAGCGCATCGTCCAGGACGGTGAAGATGACCACGTCGACGGTGACCAGGGGCCTCGGAAAATTCAGGTCAGCCGGCGTTCTTGTTGACTGCAAGGGTGATCTCCTCTGGCGATGGTTGTACAGGGCAACCTGGAGGAGCGACTATAGGACTTGTTGGGCGAATGTCACACGCTTGCTGATGGAAACCATCTGCCAGCGTCAGGCCGAGCAGCATGGCCGAGCCCATTCTGGCCCGTGCTTCCCGTGCCCGCGCCCTCGCTTCCCTTTCGCGGCGCACGCTGGCCACCAGTTCCGCGGAGCTTGCCACGGCATGGCGCCCACTCGCCTGGGCGCGCCGGGCCGCCAGGAGCAATGCTTCTGTCGCCGGAATGGACAGAGGATTTTTGCGCACACCAAAGTACCACTTTTGCGCAATATACCCTCTCGGGTCTCAGGCCGGACGCCTGCAACGGGGTTTTTGCAGACGTATCCAGAGCGCGGCCTTCGAACGCGTGGTGGCAAGACCACGGTATGCCCGAGATTCGCTACATATTTTGAAAAAACCGCAACGAATGTCAAAAAGTGTGAACTATTTTACTAGGCAGGGTAAACGTTCATAGGCATCATCCGGACTCGTTTTTTTCCCATCACTCCTCTTACTGTCGATATCCGTCATGAAAAAGCATACCCTCCTTGCCGCAGCGATTCTGGTCACGGCCTCCAGCGCTGCCCTGGCAGACCTGAGCACCGCCACTTTCCAGGTTCGCATCACCGTCGCCAAGGCCTGCTCTGTGACGGCGGGTAATGCATCCAACATCGACTTCGGGACGGTGAACTCTTCCGCCACGGGCCTGTCCGCCACCAGCAACATCAGCGTGACCTGCTCCAAGTCGACCCCCTACAACGTCGGCCTGCTGCCCTCGAACAGCAGCACCACCGGTGCCGGCGTGATGAGCCCGACCGTGGCCGGTCCGGACACCGTGGCCTATCAGCTGCGTTCCACCAGCGCCACCGGTCCGGTCTGGGGCAGCACCGCCACGCCCACCACCGTGGGCAACGGCGTGGCGGGCACCGGCACCGGCGCGGCGCAGACGATCCCGGTGTGGGCGACGGTCGCAAGTGCCAACGTCACGCCCGGCGCCTACACCGACACCGTGACGGTCCAGGTCAACTACTGATCGATTGCCCGTGCACCCGCTGCTGCGCCATATCGTCTTCGCCGCGCTCGCCCTCGCGCAAGCGGCGGCATCCGCCAGCGGGCTGCAGGTTTCTCCGGTCACGCTGACGCTGCAGGCCGCGCAGAACGCCGACGGCCTGTGGCTCAGCAACACGGGTGACACCGTGGTGCACGCGCAGGTGCGGGTCTATCGCTGGACCCAGGAGAACGGCGCCGAAAAGCTGACCCCCTCGCGCGAACTGCTCGTCAGCCCGCCGATGGTGCAGCTGGCCGCATCCGAACGGCAGCTGATCCGCGTGATTCGCACGGGCGCCCCCGCCGGCACGGTGGAGGACTCCTACCGGGTCATCATCGACGAGCTGCCCGTCGAGGTGAAGGAAAAGAAGGGCCTGCAGCTGGTGCTGCGCTATTCGGTCCCGATCTTTCTTGCATCCGCGAACGCACCGGCGGCCCCGTCCGGCCTCACCTGGGCGGTGCGCCAGGAAGAGGGCCACCCGGTGCTCGAAGTGGCGAACGGCGGCGGCATGCACGCGCAGCTCGCCGATCTGGAATTTGTCGACAACGCCGGCCGCCGCACCCAGGTGCACGCCGGCCTGATGGGCTACGTCTTGCCGGGCGCGCGCATGCGTTGGCCGCTGAAGACGTCCGCGGAGGTTTTCACCCTCGGCGGCGTCCTGGAAACGAAGATCAATGGGAACGCGACGCAGGAAAACATCCCGCCCCTCGAACGCGTCCGCTGAGCGCCTCCTGCCACTGCTGTTTCTCTCCGGTCTGATGCCCCTCGGGGCGCAGGCTGAGAATGCTGCAGCCGTGCCCGGCCCGCTCGTCGTCGCGTCCGCGCAGGGAGAGGGAGACCTCGCTGGCGCGGGCGGCAGCGACCTCTATCTGGAACTCAGCCTCAACGGCAATCCGCAGGGCCTGGTGCACTTCGGCCTGCGCGGCCGGGAGCTGTGGGCCAGCGCCGCCACGCTGCGGCAGCTGGGCTTCATCCTGCCCGCGGGCACGTCCGATCCCGTGCGGCTGGGCAGCCTGCCGGGGGTGCAGGCCAGCTACGACGCCGCCGGCCAGAGCGTTGCGGTCACCGCTTCCGTCGAGGTGCTGCGCCTGCCGACGACCGTGGTCGACACATCGACGGTCACCGCGCAGCCGGCCAGCTCGTCGCGCGGCCTGCTGCTCAACTACGACCTCTACGGCACCCAAGGCCGCAACAACACGTCGAGCTTCAATGCGCTGACCGAACTGCGCGCGTTCAGCGGCGGCTCCGTGCTCAGCAACACGCTGATGACGCGCGCTGCCCGCCTTGCCGGCGAAGGCTGGATGCATGATTCGGTGCGGCTCGACACCACCTGGAGCCGGTCCTTCCCCGACGAGATGCTGACCCTGCGCGTGGGCGACACCACCACGGCCGCGCTGCCGTGGTCGCGCTCCACCCGCATCGGCGGCATCCAGCTGTCGCGCAACTTCGCGCTGCAGCCCTACCGCACCACGACCCCGCTGCCCGCCTTCCTGGGCGCCGCCGCCCTGCCCTCGCAGGTGGAGCTCTACATCAACGGCGTGCGCCAGTACGCCGGCCGCGTCCCGGCGGGTCCGTTCCAGCTCAACACGGTTCCGAGCATCAACGGCGCCGGCAACGCCCAGGTGGTTCTCACCGACGCGTTCGGCCGCGCAACCACGCTCGATTTTTCGCTCTACGACACGCAGCGGCTGCTGCAGGAGGGCCTGTCCGACTGGTCCGTCGACCTGGGCATGGTGCGCAAGGACTACGGCCTGCGCTCCTTCGAATACGGCAGCGACCCCGCGACCACCGGCACCTGGCGCTACGGCGTGAGCAACAGCTTCACGCTGGAGACGCACGGCGAAGCGACCCGGGGCTTGGTCAAGGGCGGCATCGGCGGCGCATGGCTGCTCGGCCAGAGCGGCGTGCTCGCGGGCGCCGTGGCGCACAGCAGCTACCGCGGCGAGCAGGGTTCGCTGGTCAACCTGGGCTACAGCTGGCGCGACAACCATTTCAATTTCGCGGTCGAAGGCACCCGCACGCGCGGCGAGTACCGCGACGTCGCCTCGCTGTATGGCAGCGCGCCGCCTCGCGGCACCGGGCGGGCCTCGATCGGCTACACCACGGGCAGCTTCGGCAGCTTCGGCCTGAGCTACCTGTACCTGCGCTATCCCGCCCAGGAGGCGACCCGCCTGGTGAGCGCCTACTGGTTCAAGTCCATCGGGCGCAGCGCATCGGTCAACGTGAGCCTGAACCAGAACCTCGATGACCGGCGGGAGCGCAGTCTCTTCGTCAACTTCACCTGGGCGCTGGACGGCGGCGTGACGACCAGCACCGGCATCCAGCGCGAGCGCGACCGGACCATCTACACGGCCGACGCCCAGAGCTCGACGCCGAGCGAAGGCGGCATCGGCTGGCGCGCCGGCCTGCGCCAGGGCGGCAACCAGAACGGCGGCCAGGCCGAGATCGACTACCTGGGCCGCTACGGCCGCGCCATGGCCGGCGTCAGCGTGCTCGGCGACAGCCGCTTCGCCTACGCCGGCGCCACCGGCTCGGTCGTGTTCATGGGCGGGCAGTCTTTCGCGGCCCGCCGCATCGACGACGCCTTCGCGGTGGTCTCCACCGACGGCATCGCCGGCGTGCCGGTGCAGCTGGAAAACCGCTCCATCGGCGCCACCGACCGCAACGGAATGCTCCTGGTGGCACCGCTCAGCGCCTATCAAAACAACCAGCTGTCCATCGACCCGATGCAGCTGCCCCCCGATGTGAGGATCGACCGCGTGAAAACCATTGCCACCCCGAGCGACCGCGCCGGCATGCTGGTGCGATTCGGCATCACGCCGATCAATGCGGCCGCGCTGATCCTGGTGGACGAGGCCGGCAAGCCCCTGCCGCTCGGCAGCCGCGTGCGCGCCAATGGCGGCGGCGGCGAGCCCGCGCTGGTCGGCTTCGACGGCGCGCTGTACTTGGAGGGGCTCGAGGCCCGGAACACGCTCGACGTGCAGACGCCCGGCGGCCCTTGCCGCGTCAGCTTCGGCTATCGCAAGGAAGGCGCGGGCATTCCGCAGATCGGCCCGCTGCGCTGCGCGAGGGAGGCGGCTTCCCGATGAAACACCGCACCCGCGCCTGGCAGGCCCTGCTCCTGCCCATTCTCTGCGCCGTGCTGTGGTGCTTGCCGGCAGGCCGCGCGCACGCGACCGTCAACTGCACCGCACAGATGACCGATGTGGCCTTCGGCACGGTCGAACTGGTCGATGGAAGCGCGGCATCGCCCACCACCGCCACGCTGACCTACTCCTGCACCAACGACGTCGGCTCCACCGCGCGGGCCCGGGTCTGCTTCAACATCGGCGACGGCAACGAAGGCCTCGGAAACTTCAACCCGCGCGTCATGAAGAACGCCGCCGGCAACATCCTGAAGTTCCAGCTCTACCAGTCGACCAGCGGTGCGATCTGGGGCTCCAACGGCAACGCGGCAGTGCCGAACCCGTTCACGGTGGACATGGTTATTCCAGCCGCACCGTTTCTCGGCGTGGGGCGCGTCTCCGGGAGCACGACCATGCGCGGCGAGCTGCTCGCACTCCAGAGCACGGTGCCGCCGGGCAACTACCAGGACATCTTGTCAGGGGGGCACACCTCCATCACGCTCAGCTGGAGCACAGGGGCCGCGCCCACCAACTGCAACGCCACGCTGCTCTCCAACAGGTTCGAATTCGACGTCAGGGCCACCGTCTCCAAGAGCTGCCTGGTCACGGCCGACCCGCTGAACTTCGGCACCGTGCAAGGCCTGCCGGGCGCCGCCAATGTCGACCAGTCCAGCACGATCCGCGTCACCTGCACATCGCCGACCCCCTACACGGTCGCGCTGTCGCCCTCCAACGGCTCGACCGCCGGCGCCGGCGTGATGACGCCGACCGGCGGCGTGCCCGGCAACACCGACAGCGTGGCCTACCGGCTCTATCGCAATGCGGCCCTGTCGAACCCCTGGGGCAGCGTGACGAACAGCAATACCGTCGCCGGCACCGGCAACGGGCTTGCCCAGGCGCTCACGGTGTATGGCCGCGTGCTCGGCACCGGCCTCAACGTCCGGCCGGACAGCTACCGGGACGTCGTGACTGTGACTGTGAGCTACTGATCTGCAACAAAAAGCATCCGCCCGGCGCCAAACAGGCGCATGATGAGCCTGCCAGCAATGGCAGGCTTTTTTCATGCTTGGTGGATCACTCGGCAGCAGGCAGCCGTTCAATTTCGCGACTCTGCCGATAAACCAGGCTGGGGCATCCAGGTGATGCCCTTCACCGAGGTTGTGAAGAGACGAGTCCCATGTCCGGAAACATGTCCCGTGCAGGTGCGACCGGCCTGCGCCCGCCGCGAGCGGCCCTTCCCCTGGCCGCCGCCGGCATGCTGCTGCTCCTGCAGCCGCTGCAGCCCAGTTTCGCGGAACCGGTCCGCGGCACGGGCAGCGCCACCGCAGCGTTCCATGTGACGCTGGTCGTCCCGCCCGCGTTCAGGGTGCTCCAGGTCACGCCGGTGCCGGGCGGCCATGAATACCGCGTGTGGACCAACATGAAGTCGGTGCGCATCCGGGGCCGCGAGTACCGGTTCGACAAGGTCGGCGAAACCACCTTCCTGGTCACAGGCACCGACGCCGACGGGCTCGCCGGCCTCGCACCCGACCGGACCGGCCTGATCCGCACCGTGGCGGCCGGCTCGCCCAGCGCCACGCCGGTGGGCGACGGCAGCAACGCGTTCCGGGTGACGGTGAGCTATTGAGACCAGCGGACAGGCGCGAATTCGCCGCCTGGCCTCTTGCCTAGTTCTTGAACTCGTCGGCCGCGATGCCGAGCTTGCGCAGCTTGTCGTGCAGCGTCTGCCGCGCGATGGCCAGCGCGCTGGCCGTGGCCGGCTGGTCGCCCTGGTGCTTGCGCAGCGTCTCGACGATCACCGCCCGCTCGAAGGATTCGACCTGCTGCGGCAGCCCGCGCGGCAAGGCGGGCGCGTCGTCGGCGCTGCCGCGCACCTGCGTCAGGCGCTCGCCCAGCAGGCCGAGCACGAAGCGGTCGGCCACGTTGCGCAGCTCGCGCACATTGCCCGGCCAGGCGTAGGCCATCAGGTCGGCGACTTGCGCGCTGCTCAGGATCGGCGCGGCGCGCTCGTAGCGCGCGGCCGCCAGCAGCGTGAAATGTTCGAACAGGAGCGGGATGTCCTCGCGCCGCTCGCGCAGCGGCGGCAGCTCGATGAAGGCGACCCCGAGCCGGTAGTACAGGTCGGCCCTGAACTTCTGCCGGTCGCTCATCTCCTTCAGGTCGTCCTTGCTCGCAGCCACCACGCGGCAGTCGAAGGGGATGGCCTTGTTGGAGCCGATGCGCTCGATGCAGCGCTCCTGCAGCGCACGCAGCAGCTTGATCTGCACCGCCATCGGCATGCTCTCGATCTCGTCGAGAAACAGCGTGCCGCCGTTGGCGTATTCGAACTTGCCCACGCGCACCCGGTTGGCGCTGGTGAACGCGCCGGCTTCGTGGCCGAACAGCTCGCTTTCGGCCAGCGCCTCGGGCAGGCCGCCGCAGTTGAGCGGCACGAAATGCTGGCGGCGGCGCTCGCTGTGCTCGTGCAGGCAGCGGGCGACCAGTTCCTTGCCGGTGCCGGTCTCTCCGTAGACCAGCACGTCGGCCGACGTCCCGGCCAGCGTCATCACGGTGCGGCGCACCTGCTGCATCTGCGCCGAGCGGCCGATCAGCACGGCCTGGATGCCGTGCCAGTTTTCCAGCGCGTCGCGCAGCGCGCGCACCTGCAGCGTGAGCTGTCGGCGCTCGATGGCATGGCGCACGATGGCCACCAGCCGCTCGGAACTGAAAGGCTTCTCGATGAAGTCGTAGGCGCCCTCGCGCATGGCCTGCACGGCCATGGCCACGTGGCCGTGCCCGGTGACCAGGATCACGGGCAGCTCGGCGTCGGCCTCGTGCAGCTCGAGCAGCCAGTCGGTGCCGCTCAGGCCCGGCAGGCGCACGTCGCTGACCACGATGGCCGGCACGCCGAAGCTGATGTGTGCGCGCGCGCGTTCGGCGCTGGCGAAGGCTTCGACCTCGAAGCCGGCCAGGTTCAGCACCTGGATCGTGCTGAGGCGAACATCTTCGTCGTCCTCGACCAGCAACACCCGGATGGCAGGGGCTTCGCTCACTTGTTGATCACTCCTGTGGGGGTGGGAATCAGGATGGCCTGGACCGCGGCCGGCAAGTCGGCGACAAAGCATGCGCCGCCCTCCCGCAGGTTGGCGGCACGCAGCGTGCCGTCCATGGCCCGCACCAATTGTGCCGAGATCACGAGGCCCAGGCCCAGGCCGGTGCCCGCCGCCTTGCTGGTGACGAAGGGCTCGAACAGCCGCGGCAGGATGTCGGGCGCGATTCCGGGCCCGGTGTCGCTCACGCGAAGCGTCACCCGCCCCTCCCGCGGACGCGCCTCCACGCGCAGGGTGCGCCGCGGCGAAGCCTGCATCGCGTCGATGGCATTGCGCATCAGGTTCACGAGCACGCTGCCCAATGCCGCTTCCTCCGCCATGACGCTCAGGCCCGCGGGCTGCACATCGACCTCGATCGCGACGCCGTCCTTCTTCAAGGATTCGGCGACCAGGGCCTGCGCGTCGGCCACGGCCTGCACCACGCTCACCGGCGCGAGCGGCAGCTCGCTCTTGTGCGCGAAGGTCTTGAGCTGCGAGGTCAGCCGCGCCAGGCGGTCGACCATGCTCCGGATGCGCTGCAGGTTGCCGCGCACGTCGTCGAAGCGGCTCTTGTCGAGCAGGATGGCGGCGCTCTCGGAGAGGGTGCGCATCGCCGTGAGCGGCTGGTTCAGTTCATGCACCACGCCGGCCGACATCTGGCCCAGCGCCGCCATCTTGCCCGCATGCACCAGCTCGCCCTGGGCGGCGCGCAGCTGCGCGGTGCGCGCGGCCACGGTCGATTCGAGCGTGTCGTGCGCCGTCTGCAGTGCGGCCTGGTTGGCCAGCTTCTGCCGCACGGCGCGGCGGCGCTGCCACAGCGTGACGGCAAGCAGCAGCAGCACGGCCATGGCAAGGCCCGCGGTGATGGCCGCATTGCGCGCGCCCACCCGCACCGGCGCCAGGTCGTCGAGCACCACCAGCTGCCAAGGCGCCCCGTGCAGCTTGCGCGTGGAGGCGAGCTGGGCCACGCCGTCCAGCGCAATGACCTCGACGCCGGGCGCCAGCGCCTGGCTGGGGGTCCATTGCAGCGGCTTCAGCCCGGCCTCTCCATAGGGGCGCGAGCGCAGCACGTCCGCGCGCTGCGAATCGTCGAGCGGCCGCATCGGCCGGAACTTGAGATCTTCGCGGGTGGCGAGGATCACGACGCCCCGCTGGTCGAGCAGCACCACGTCGCCCGGCAGCATGCGCCAGGCGCGCTCCGATTCCTCCAGATTGACCTTGACCGCGACCACGCCGCGCACGGGCTGGTCGCGGCGCAGGGCGTAGGACAGGTAGTAGCCGGGCTTGCGGCTGGTGATGCCCACGCCATAGAAGCGGCCCCTGCCCTGCGCGAGCGCATCGATCACATAGGGCCGGAACGACAGATCCTGCCCGACGGTGGTGCCGGGCCGGCCCCAGTCCGAGGCCGCCAATGAGGTGCCCGCGGCGTCGAGCACATAGAGCATCTCCGCACCCGCGGCCGCGTTGACGCCGTCCAGATAGCGGTTGACCGCATCGCGCAGCGCGCCATCCGAAGGCGCGCGCAGCAGCGCCGGCACGATCGGCGTCATTTCCAGCAGCGCCGGAAGATACTCGAAGCGCGCCAGGTCCGCATCGAGCCCCGTGGCGAGCATGTCGAGCCGGTGGTCGGCCGCCTCGCGCAGGCGCGCCAGGCCGTTCTGCATCGCGAAGTGATGGCCGGCGATGGCGGCCATGGCCACCAGCGCCGCCGCGCCGACCCAGCGCAGCCATCGGCGCCGTCGCCGGGGCGTTTTTACAGGCAGGTCGATGTGCCGCGGCGGCTCCCGTGAAATCATGCGCCCGTTATTGCACAAGGCCGCGCCGCCCGCATCGGTGGCTGCCCGGTGCCGGCGGCAAGGGACGACCGCTCATTGCATGTGCTGGCCGCCGTTGATGGCGATGTTGGCGCCCGTCACGAACGCCGCCTCTTCCGAGGCCAGGTAGATGATCAGGCCCGCCACTTCCTCGGGCTTGCCCAGGCGCCCGACGGGGATGTGCGGCAGGATCTTGCTGTCGAGCACTTCCTTCGGGATGGCCGTGACCATCTTCGTGCCGATGTAGCCGGGCGAGATGGTGTTCACGGTCACGCCCTTCTTCGCCACCTCGAGCGCCAGCGCCTTGGTGAAGCCGTGCACGCCGGCCTTGGCGGCCGAATAGTTGGTCTGGCCGAACGCGCCCTTGGAGCCGTTCACCGACGAGACGTTGATGATGCGCCCCCAGCCCCGGTCCACCATCCCGTCCGCCACCTGCTTGCTCATGTTGAACAGGCTGTCGAGGTTGGTGCGCAGCACGGCATTCCAGTTGATCTGGTCCATTTTCCTGAAGGTCATGTCGCGCGTGATGCCGGCGTTGTTGACCAGCACGTCGACCGGGCCGAGGGCCGCTTGCACCTGGCTCACCGCCCGCGCGCACGAGTCGTAGTCGGCCACGTCGCAGGGCACGGCCAGGATCGGGTAGCCGCGCTCCGCCATCTGCGCCACCCACTCGGCGTGCGACTTGTTGCCCGGCGAATAGGTCACTGCGAGCTTGTAGCCCGCATCGACCATCTTGGTGGAGATCGTCTCGCCCAGGCCGCCCATGCCGCCGGTGACCAGGACCACGCGTTGCGGCTTGCTGTCGTTGCTCATCTGCTGTCTCCTGATTGTGTTGCTCAGCGCGGCTGGGCGAGAGGCATCTGGTTCTCGACGCGGTCCAGCACCGCCTCGGGCGCGTCGGCCTCGGCCAGCGTCTCGTTGTCCAGCATGCGCTTCATGCGGACCGTGTCCAGGTCGTTGGTCCACTTGGCGACGACCACGGTGGCCACGCCGTTGCCGATCAGGTTGGTGAGCGCGCGCGCCTCCGACATGAAGCGGTCGATGCCGAGAATCAGCGCCAGGCCCGCGACCGGCACATGCCCCACCGCCGAGAGCGTGGCCGCGAGCACGATGAAGCCGCTGCCCGTGACGCCCGCCGCGCCCTTCGAGGTGAGCAGCAGCACGGCCAGGAGCGTGAGCTGCTGGGTGAGCGTCATTTCGGTGTTGGTCGCCTGTGCGATGAACACGGCCGCCATCGTGAGGTAGATCGAGGTGCCGTCGAGGTTGAACGAGTAGCCCGTGGGCACCACCAGGCCGACCACCGATTTTTTCGCGCCCAGGTTCTCCAGCTTGGCCATCATGCGCGGCAGCACCGATTCGGAGGACGAAGTGCCCAGCACGATCAGCAGTTCTTCCTTGATGTACTTGATGAACTTCCAGATGCTGAATCCGTGGAAGCGCGCAATGAGCCCGAGCACCACGAAGATGAAGAACAGGCAGGTGGCATAGAAGGTCGCCATCAGCTGGCCGAGCTGCAGCAGCGAGCTCACGCCGTACTTGCCGATGGTGAAAGCCATGGCGCCGAAGGCGCCGATGGGCGCGACCTTCATGATGTAGCCCACGATCACGAACAGCACGTGCGAGCCCTTCTCGATCACGTCGAACACCAGCGTGCCGCGCCCGCCGAACTTGTGCAGCGCAAAGCCGAACATCACCGCGATCAGCAGCACCTGCAGGATCTCGCCCTTGGCGAAGGCATCGACCACCGTGCTCGGGATCACGTTGAGCAGGAAGTCGGTGGTGCTCTGCAACTTGCCGGGGCCGGTGTAGGCCGCGATGCCCTTGGTGTCGAGCTGGCTCACGTCGATGTTCATGCCGGCGCCGGGCCGCACGATGTTGATGATCACGAGGCCCACCACCAGCGCGATGCTGCTCACGACCTCGAAGTAAAGGAGCGCCAGGCCGCCGGTCTTGCCGACCTTCTTCATGTCCTCCATGCCGGCGATGCCCACCACCACCGTGCAGAAGATGATCGGCGCGATGATCATCTTGATCAGCTTGATGAAGCCGTCGCCCAGCGGCTTCATCGAGGCGCCGGTGTCCGGATAGAAATGCCCCAGCAGCACACCGAGCACGATGGCCGTGACGACCTGGAAGTAGAGGGATCGGTAGAAGGGTTTGGGTACGGCTTGTTGTTCCACGAATATCTCCTTAAAAATTCAAGATGCGGTCGGCAGGGGCGGGCTCGGCAGCGGCGCGCACCGTCAAAGCGGGAAGGTCAGCACGGGGCGGCTGCACCGGCGCCGGCCAGCCAGCCGCGCAGTCCGCGCAGCAGGGCCGCGGGCTGGTCGGCGTGCACCCAGTGGCCGGCCTCGGCGATGCGCTCGGTCCCCGCATGCGGAAACAGCGCGCGGATGCCCGAGAGCGATGCGGGCCGCACGTAGTCGGATTCCGCGCCATGGATGAAGAGCGCGGGCCCGGCGTAGCGCGCCTCGCGCAGCGCATCGGGAAAGCCGCAGAGCTCGCGCATGCACAGGCCCGTGGCCAGCAGGTTCAGCCGCCAGTCGAAACGATCGTTCTGCCGGCGCAGGTTCTGCATCAGGCAGTCGGCCGGTGTTCCGGCGCCCAGGTTGTCGGCCAGCGCCTGCTCGATCTCGCGGCGGCTGGCTGCACTCGCCAGCTCGAGACTGCGCATGGCCGATACGTAAGACGAGAACTGCTGGGCGTAGCTCTCCGGCGCGATGTCGATCACGGCGATGCCGCCGACGGTATCGGGGTGGGACAGCGCAAGCGCCATCGCGGTCTTGCCGCCCATGCTGTGCCCGATCACGAACGGCCGCCGAAGCTGCTCGCGCTCGATCAACGCGAGCACGTCGCCCGCCATCTCCACATAAGACATCGATTCGGACCATGGCGAGGCGCCATGGTTGCGGGCGTCGGGCAGGTAGACGCGGTGCTCCGCGGCCAGCGCCTGCGCGACCTGCGTCCAGTTGCGCCCCGCGCCGAACAGGCCATGCAGGATCACCACCGGCGGCCCCGATCCCAGGACGTCGAAGGCCAACGCGAGCGACGTGGCGCGGCCTGCTTCTTCACCCGTGGTGCTCATCCGTTTGTCTCCTGTGTCATGGCCGGAACCCGCATCGCGCGACGCGGCCGGCCTGGGTACACAGCAATCGATGTGCCACGCGGTGCGCCGCGCGCAACGCACGCTAAGTCGTTGATTTCGTTAGGGACCGGGTGAGAGCGGGGCGGGTGCGCCGCCGACGATCCGGATGCGCGGCGGAGAGCCTGTCCGAATCGCCGGACCGGAGACTAGGGCAAACCCTTAGTCAATTGGTGATGCCGCGCTTGCGCACACGGTAGGCCAGCTGGGGACGCGTGATGCCGAGCACACGCGCCGCCGCCGAAAGATTGCCGCCGCTGTGCGCCAGCGCCCGGCGTATCAGCGTCTCTTCCATCTGCCCCAAGGAACCAGGGCCGGCGAGGTCCGGCATGGCGCGGCTTGCGTCCGCGGCCTGCGCAGACGTGCCCGCCAGGTGGCCATCGGGCCGTACCGACAGCACGTTCTTGTCCAGCGTCTCGCCGCTCGTGAACAGGTGGTGCACTTCGAGCAGGCTGCCCTCCGGCGCAACGATCACGGCGCGCTCGATGAGGTTCTGCAGTTCGCGGATGTTGCCGGGGTAGTCGTAGTTCAGCAGCGCCTTGACGGCCGATTGCGTGAAGCCGGCAGCCGGCCGTCCATGCTTGCGGCCGTAGTGCTGCAGGAAATGGCTCATCAACAGGGGAACGTCGTCGCGCCGCTCGCGCAGCGGCGGCAGGTGGATGGGAAAGACGTTGAGCCTGAAGAACAGGTCGTCGCGGAACTTGCCCTCGCGCACGGCCTGGCGCAGGTCGACGTTGGTGGCCGCGATGACGCGCGTGTCGACCCGCACGCTGCGCGTGCTGCCCACGCGCTCGACTTCGCCCTCCTGCAATGTGCGCAGCAGCTTGCCCTGGGCCGCGTAGCTCAGCGTGCCGATCTCGTCCAGGAACAGCGTGCCGCCGTGGGCGCGCTCGAAGCGGCCCGGCCGCGCCGCGCCAGCGCCGGTGTAGGCGCCGCGCTCCACACCGAACAGCTCCGACTCGACGAGCGTTTCCGGAATGGCCGCGCAGTTCACCGCGACGAAGGGCTTGTCGCGCCGCGGGCTGATGCTGTGCAGCATGCTCGCGAACTTTTCCTTGCCGACACCGGACTCGCCGGTAAAGAGCACGGTGGCCGTGGTCGGCGCCACGCGATGCAGCAGGTGGCAGGCCGCATTGAAGGCCGATGACGCGCCCACCATTGCATCGCTGTCGCGCCCAGGCGTGGGCAGCTCGGCGGCCTGGGACGCTGCGCCGCCACCGGACGACGGGCCGACGAAATCGCGTGCGCGCAGGTAGCGCAGGTCTTCTTCCACGTCGTCCCAGCGCTCGGCCGATTTTCCGATCACGCGGCACTGGCTCTCGCCCATCGAGCGGCAGGCGACCTCGCGGAACACCACGAGCCGACCGAACAGCGTGCTGACGTAGCCGCTGGCATAGCCCACCTGCATCCAGCAGGCCGGCGAGCCGCCGATGCCGTAGGCCGCGATGTGCTCGTCGTCCTCGCTCGAGTGGTGCCAGATGAACTCGCCTTCGTAGTCCGAAGTCTCGGGGTCATAGCGCGCGTGCACCAGCTCGACCTTCACCACGCCTTCCAGCGCATGCAGGCGGGTGCCGGCCATGGCGGCCGCGGCCGGCTCGGCCTCGGGCCAGTGCTGGCGCACCAGCTGCGCGTCGCGCGCGCCGCTGACGTAGCCCGCGCGCGTGAACAGGCCGCGCGCCTTCTCCTGGCCCAGGCTGTCGATCAGCTCGCGCCGCAGCGACCCCAGCGCCTCGGTATGCAGCAGCACCATGCGCTGGTCTTGCAGCCAGATGCGGCCGTCGCCGGGCGAGAAGAACAGGCACTCGCTGATGTCGGCAATGGTCGGGTGCTCTTCGCTGCCCACGTGCGAGGCCTCGAAGCGGCTCATCGCACGCGCCACCTCGGCGCCGTCGAAACGGCCCAGCGCGGCGCCGGTGGCGCGCGCCACCTCCGCCAGGGAGATCCGCTTGGGAACCGGTGATGCAGTGGCTTTGGTCAATTCGAGTTCATCTTTTGGTGAAACGAGCGGCTAATTTTTTGAGCATTTGGTGAAACCGCAGATCAGGGTAAACCAGTTATTCAGGATAACTATTACAACTCCGGGTATCTCCCTAATCCCCCAATGAAAACGGCCTTGCGCAGCGGCGCCGGGCCATCCGCCGCGACGCCGCTGGTATGCCCGTTGCGAAAAGAAGGCGGGTGCCGCGCGCAATGGCCGCCGCCCGTCGATCAACTTTTTACGCAAGGGGTGAGTCATGGGTGTTTTGCAGAAGCTGGCGTTCCTGGACCCGGCGGCCTGGGCCGGCAAGGTGTTCAACGGCGCGTGGGTCGCGCCCGCAGGCGGTGTGCGCAACGTCGTCGAACCGGCCACGGGCCAGCCGATGGCGGCCGTCGGCATTGCCGACGCGCAAGACGTCGCGCTCGCCACGGTCGCGGCGGCGCAGGCGCAGAAGAGCTGGGCGCAGGTTGCGCCGCGCGAGAAGGCCACGGTGTTCCTGCGGGCCGCGGCATTGTTCGAGCAGCACTTCGACGAACTGGCGCTCTATGTGGCCCGGGAGACCGGCGCGATCCTGCCCAAGGGACAGCACGAGGTGCGCGAGGCCATCACCCTGTGCCACCTCGCGGCGGCCATGCCCCTGCAGTCGCAAGGCCAGGTGCTGCCGAGCGCGAACGGCACCACCAGCCTCGCGCGGCGCGTGCCGCGTGGGGTGGTGGGCGTGATCTCGCCCTTCAACTTTCCGCTCATCCTCACGCTCCGCACCGTGGCGCCGGCCCTTGCTGCCGGCAACGGCGTGGTGGTCAAGCCAGACTCGCGCACGCCCGTGAGCGGCGGCTTCATGATCGCCCGCGTGTTCGAAGTGGCGGGCCTGCCGGCCGGCCTGCTGCAGGTGCTGCCCGGCGACGCCGCCGCCGGTGAAGCGCTGGTGACCGACGCGCACGTGCCGATGATCGCCTTCACCGGATCGCCGGCCGTGGGCCGGCGCATCGGCGAACTCGCGGGGCGCCACCTGAAGAAGGTCACGCTGGAGCTCGGCGGCGCCAACTCGCTGATCGTCCTGGAAGACGCCGACCTCGACATCGCGGCCAGCAATGCCGCTTGGGGCGCCTACCTGCACCAGGGGCAGATCTGCATGGCGACCAATCGCATCATCGTGCACCAAAGCATCGCCGCCGCCTTCACGCAGCGGCTGGTCGCGAAGGCCCAGCACCTGCCGGTGGGCGACGGCGCCAGCGGCCAGGTCGCGCTGGGTCCGCTGATCGACGCGAAGCAGCGCGACCGCGTGCACGCCATCGTGCAGGACAGCATCGCGGCCGGCGCGCAGCTGCTGGCCGGCGGCACCAGCGAAGGCCTTTTCTACAAGCCCACGGTGCTGGCCAACGTCAAGGCCGGCATGCGCGTGTACGACGAGGAAGTGTTCGGCCCCGTCGCCAACATCATCACCTTCGACACCGACGACGAGGCCGTGGCCCTGGCCAACAACCACCAGGGCAGCCTGGCCTCGGCGGTGATCTCGCCTTCGATCGGGCGGGCCATGGCCATGGCCGCGCGGTTGAACTCCGGCATGGTCCACATCAACGACCAGACCGTGAACGACGAGTGCGTCAACCCCTTCGGCGGACCCGGCATTGCCGGCAACGGCAGCAGCGTGGGCGGCCCGGCCGACTGGGAGGAATACACCCAGTGGCAGTGGCTGACCATCAAGCAGGCGCCGCATCCCTATCCGTTCTGAGTGTCAGCGACTGAAACCACGAGGAGACATTTCATGCAGCTTCAAGGAAAGACCATCGTCGTCACCGGCGTGTCGTCGGGCATCGGCGCCGAGGTGGTGCGCATCGCGCGATCTGCCTGCGCCCGCGTCATCGGCGTGGACCGCAACGACCCGAGCCTCACGCTCGACGGCTTCGTCAAGGCCGACCTGGGCTCCGTCGCCGCCATCGATGCGGCCATGGCGCAATTGCCCGAGCGCTTCGATGCGCTGTGCAACATCGCCGGCGTGCCCGGCACGGCGCCGCCCACGCTGGTGGCCGACGTCAACTACCTGGGGCTGCGCCACCTGACGGAACGGGCGCTGCCGCGCATCCCGCGCGGCGGCTCCATCGTCAACGTGGCCTCCATCCTTGGCGCCGAATGGCCGCAGCGGCTGGCGCCGCACAAGGCCCTGGCCGCCGCGCAGGGCTTCGAGGCCGGCGCCCACTGGCTGCGCGACCACCCCGTGCCGCAGGAGACCTGCTACCAGTACTTCAAGGAAGCGTTGATCGTCTGGAGCGCCACGCAGTCGCAGAAATGGTTCCTGGAGCACGGCGTGCGCATGAACTGCGTGGCGCCGGGTCCGGTGTTCACGCCGATCCTGGGCGACTTCGTGAGCATGCTGGGCCAGGAGCGCGTGCAGGCCGATGCGCACCGCATGCTGCGCCCCGGCTTCGCCGACGAGATCGCGCCGGTGATCGCGTGGCTGTGCAGCGACGAGGCGCGCTGGATCAGCGGCGCGAACATTCCGGTCGACGGCGGCCTGGCATCCACCTATCTCTGACCGCCCGATGACCCGCACTTCCGACACTCCCGTGCTCGACACGGCACCCCTCGACCCGGCGCTGGCCGGCTTTCTGGCGCAAGCCGCCGCCCAGGGCCATCCGCCGCTGGAGTCGCTGCCGCCGCCGGTGGCGCGGCAGGTCTACCGAGCGTTGGCTGCCTCCCTGGGCTTGGCGGCACCGCCCATCGCATCGGCGGACGATTTCGTGATCGACGGGCCCGGGAGCCCGTTGACGCTGCGCATCTACCAGCCCGATGCGAAGGGGCCGCTTCCCCTGCTGCTGTACGTGCACGGCGGCGGCTTCGTGATCGGCGACCTCGAAACCCACGACAAGGTCTGCCGCACGCTGTGCCACGACATGGATGCGGTGGTGGCGGCCGTGGACTACCGGCTGGCGCCCGAGCATCCCTTTCCGGCGGCGGTGGACGACGTGGCCTGTGCGCTGCGCTGGGTGGCCGCGCACGCGCATGTGATTGGCGCCGATCCGTCGCGCATCGCGCTGGCCGGCGACAGCGCGGGCGCGCAGCTGGCCGCCGCGGCGGCGCTGCGTTCGGCCGGCACCATTGCACCGCGTGCGCTGGGCCTTATCTACCCGGTCGCCCAGCACTACAGCGAGCCGAGTCCTTCGATGGCGGAGAACGGCGAGGGCAAGTTCCTCACCCACGGCGTCATGCAATGGTTCATCGATTGCTACCTGGGCGGGCGAAAGGAACTGGCGCGGCACCCCGAGTTCGCGCTGCTGCAGTCGCAGGCCCTCGACACGCTGCCGCCCACCTGGCTGGCCACCATGGGGCACGACCCGCTGCGCGACGAAGGCCATGCGCTGGCGCTGCGCATTGCCGAGGCCGGCGTGCCGACGGAGCACCGCCACTACCCCGATGCCATCCACGCCTGCATTCACTTCACCGCCGTCTCGCCGCTGGGCAACCAGGTGATGGGCGACATGGCCGCGTGGCTGCGCGCGCAACTGTCGCCCCGCCCTTCCTAGTCAGCGCCGGAGGACGTGGTCTCGTTCCAGCCGCCGCCCAGTGTCTTGTAGAAGGTCACCAGGTTGGTGAAGCGCGACAGCCGGGTGCCGATGAGGTTCTGCTGGGCGGTGTAGAGCGAGCGCTGCGCGTCGAGCACGCTCAGGTAGCTGTCGACGCCGCGCTTGAAGCGCGCGTCCGACAACCGGTAGCTCTCCGACGTGGCGTCCACCAGCGACTGCTGCGCCTCGAGCTGCCGGCCCAGCGTGCTGCGCTGCGCGAGCGCGTCCGACACTTCGCGAAAGGCCGTCTGGATGGCTTTCTCGTACTTTGCGAGGTTGATGTCGCGGTCGGTGCGCGCGATGTCGAGGTTGGCGCGGTTCGCTCCGCCATCGAAGATCGGCAGCGAGATCTGCGGCGCGAAGCTCCAGGTGCGCGAGCCGCCCATGAACATGTTCGACAGGCTTGCGCTCGAGCTGCCTGCCGAGGCGGTGAGGCTGATGCGCGGGTAGAACGCCGCACGCGCCGCACCGATGTTGGCATTGGCCGCCTTCAGGTCGCGTTCGGCCTGCAGGATGTCGGGCCGGCGCTGCAGCAGGTCCGATGGCAGGCCTGGCGGAATGCTCGCCAGCGGACTGGCCGCGGCCGTCTCGCCCGGCGGCAAGGCCTGTGGCAGCAGCTCGGCCGGCAAGTCGGCACCGGCCAGCAGCACCAGCGCATTGCGGTCCTGCGCAACCTGCGCGGTGTAGCGCTCCACGTCGACGCGTGCGGTGTCGACGCTGGTCTGCGCCTGGCGCAGCGTCAGGGCCGAAGCCGCGCCCAGCTCGAAGCTGCGCTGGTTGAGCTGGTAGGTGCGGCCCTGGCTCGCGAGCGTGTCCTGCGCAAGGCGCAGGCGGTCCTGGTCGGCGGCCATCGTGAGGTACGCCGTCGCCACCTCGGCCACCAGGCTGATCTGCGCGCTGCGGCGCGCCTCGGTGGTGGAGAAGAACTGCTCCAGCGCCTGTGCATCGAGGCTGCGCACGCGGCCGAACAAATCGAGCTCGTAGGCGCTGAACCCGAGCGACGCGCTGTAGCTGTGCGAGACCTGCGCACTGCCGCTGGGCGACAGGTCCGCCGGCGTGCGGCTGCCGTTGCCGCCGGCACTGGCACTGATGGTGGGAAACAGCGCCGCGTCCTGCACGCGGTACTGGGCGCGCGCCTTCTCGATGTTCAGTGCAGCCACGCGCAGGTCGCGGTTGTTGGCCAGTGCCGTTTCGATCACGCGCTGCAAGGTGGGATCGGTGAACACGTCGCGCCAGCCGATCTCGGCGACCGGCGCGGCAGCGGCCGCCGCGGTGTCCCCTGCAAAGGCCTGCGGCACGGGCGCCATGGGCCGCTGGTAGGTGGGCATCAGGCTGCAGCCGCCGAGCAGCAGCGCCGCAAGTGCCACGGAACTCAAGGTGAAGCGGTACATGTCAGAGACCTTCCGAAGCAGCGGCCGCGGCCGCAGGAGTGTGGGATGCGGGCGACGCCGGCTCGGCCGGCCTGCGCTTGAACATGCCCAGCACGAGAACGAAGAACAGCGGCACGAAGAAGATGGCCAGGATGGTGCCGGACAGCATGCCGCCGATCACCGCCGTGCCCAGCGCGTGCTGCGCACCGGCGCCGGCCCCGCTGCCCAGCACCATCGGCAGCACGCCCAGGATGAAGGCGAGCGAGGTCATGAGGATCGGGCGCAGCCGCATGCGCACGGCCTGCAGCGCGGACTCCACGAGGCTCATGCCGCCTTCGTACAGCTCCTTCGCAAACTCGACGATCAGGATCGCGTTCTTCGACGCCAGGCCGATCGTGGTGAGCAGCCCCACCTGGAAGTACACGTCGTTCATCTTCCAGGTCAGCATCGCCCCGAGCAGCGCGCCGAACACGCCCAGCGGCACCACCATGATCACCGAGAACGGGATGGCCCAGCTCTCGTAGAGCGCGGCCAGGCAGAGGAACACGATCAGGATCGACAGCGCATACAGCAGGCCGGTCTGTCCGCTCGACGCCTTCTCCTGGCGCGACAGGCCGGTCCATTCGTAGCCGATGCCCGGCGGCAGCTTGGCCACCGCCGCTTCCACGATGGCCAGCGCCTCCCCGCTCGATGCGGAACCGGGCATGGCCATGCCCAGGATCTCCACCGACGGCACGCCGTTGTAGCGCTCCAGCCGCGGCGAGCCGGAAGCCCACCCCGCCTTGGCAAACGAGGTGAAGGGCACCATGGTGCCGGCGCTGTTGCGCACGTACCAGCGGTCGATGTCTTCCGGCAGCATGCGGTATTGCGCATCGGCCTGCAGCATCACCTTCTTCACGCGGCCCTTGTCGATGAAGTCGTTGACGTAGCTGCTGCCCCACGCGGTAGACAAAGTGTTGTTGATGTCGGCCATCGACAGGCCGAGCGCGCCGGCCTTGTGCGGATCGATCTCCAGGCGGAACTCGGGCGTGTCTTCCATGCCGTTGGGCCGCACGGCCACCAGACGCTTGTCCTTCGACAGCTCGCCCAGCAGCTGGTTGCGCGCCTGCATCAGCGCGGCATGGCCGAGGTTGGCCCGGTCCTGCAGCATCAGGTCGAAGCCCGTGGCATTGCCGAGCTCCGCCACCGCGGGCGGCGCAAAGGCGAACACCCTCGCATCGCGGAGGGTTGCGAAGAACGCGCCGGCCTTGGCCGCGACGCCGGTGACGCTCAGCGCCTCGCCCAGGCGCTCGTCCCATGGCTTGAGCTTGACGAAGGCAAAGCCGGTGTTCTGGCCGTTGCCCGCAAAGCTGAAGCCCGACACCGAGAACACGCCGGAGACCGCATCCTTCTGGTCTTCCAGGAAGTGATGCTCGACCTCGTGGATCACCTCGTTGGTGCGCGCGCTGGTGGCACCGGGCGGCAGCTGGAGCAGCACGAACATCGTGCCCTGGTCCTCGTCGGGCAGAAAGCCCACGGGCAGCTTCATGAAGCCGAAGACCACGGCCGCCAGCAGCACGGCATACACAACCATGTAGCGCCAGCCCTTGCCCAGCATGTGGCGCACCACGCCCTGGTAGCGGCGGTTGCCGCGGTCGAAGTTGCGGTTGAACCAGCCGAAGAAGCCGGTGCTCGCCATCGCGTGGCCCTTGGCCACGGGCTTGAGCAGCGTGGCGCACAGGGCTGGCGTGAGCACCAGCGCCACCAGCACCGAGAGCGTCATGGCCGAGACGATGGTGATGGAGAACTGCCGGTAGATCACGCCGGTGGAGCCGCTGAAGAAGGCCATCGGCACGAACACCGCCGCCAGCACCAGGGCCACGCCGACGAGCGCGCCGGTGATCTGGCCCATCGACTTGCGCGTGGCTTCCTTCGGCGAAAGCCCCTCCTCCGTCATCACGCGCTCGACGTTCTCGACCACCACGATGGCGTCGTCCACCAGGAGGCCGATGGCCAGCACCATCGCAAACATGGTCAGCGTGTTGATTGTGAAGCCGAAGGCCGAGAGCACGCCGAAGGTGCCCAGCAGCACCACCGGCACCGCAATGGTCGGGATCAGCGTGGCGCGGAAGTTCTGCAAGAACAGATACATCACCAGGAACACCAGCACCACCGCCTCGACGAGCGTGCGCACGACCTCCTCGATGGAGATGCGCACGAAGGGCGTGGTGTCGTAGGGCTTCTGCACCTTCATGCCCGGCGGGAAGAACTTCTCGAGCTCGGTCACGCGCGCATCGACGGCCTTCACCGTGTCGAGCGCGTTGGCCCCCGTGGCGAGCTTGATCGCCAGGCCCGCGGCCGGCTTGCCGTTGTAGCGCCCGACCGAGCCGTAGGACTCGCTGCCCAGTTCGATGCGGGCCACGTCGCGCAGGCGCACCTGCGAGCCGTCGGTCTGCGTGCGAAGCAGGATGCCCTCGAACTCCCCCGCGGTCTTCAGGCGCGTCTGCGAGGTGATGGTGGCGTTGATCTGCTGGTTGCTCGTCGCGGGCAGCCCGCCGAGCTGGCCGGAGGAGACCTGCGCGTTCTGCGCCTGGATGGCGGTCTTCACGTCGACTGGCGTGAGATTGAAGTTGGACAGCTTGTCGGGGTCGAGCCACACGCGCATGGCGTACTGCGAACCGAACAGCGTGGTGTCGCCCACGCCCTCGACCCGGCTGATCGCGTCCTGCACGTTGGCGGCCACGTAGTCGGACAGGTCGGAGCCGTTCATGCTGCCGTCTTCGGAGGTGAAGGCCAGCACGTTCAGGAAGTTGGCGGCCGACTTGGTCACGGTGACGCCCTGCTGCTGCACTTCCTGCGGCAGCAGCGGCGTGGCCAGCGAGAGCTTGTTCTGCACCTGCACCTGGGCGGTGTCGGGATCGGTGCCGTTCTCGAAGGTCAGCGTGATGGTGACCGAGCCCGAGGACTCGCTGGTCGAGGCCATGTAGCTCAGCCGGTCGAGTCCCTTCATCTTCTGCTCGATGACCTGGGTGACGGTGTCCTCCAGCGTCTTGGCGGAGGCGCCGGGGTAGTTGGCGGTGACCGCGACCGCGGGCGGCGCGATGCTCGGATACTGGGCGATCGGAAGCGTGGAGATCGAGAGCGCCCCCGCCAGCATCACGATGATGGCAAGGACCCAGGCGAAGACCGGGCGGTCGATGAAAAAGCGTGCCATGGATGTCTTTCGCCGATCAGTGGGTCGCGGCCTTGGGGGCGTCGGCAGGCGCTGCACCGGCCGGCCTGGCCTTCCATGCCACCACCTTCACCTCGGCGCCGGGCGCCGCGCGCTGCTGGCCGTCGACCACCAATTGCTCGCCGGCCTGCAGGCCGCTGCTTACCAGCCACTGGTCGCCCACGGCGCGTTCGGTTTCGAGTGCGCGCAACTGCAGCTTGTTGTCCTTGCCCACCACATAGGCCGTCGGCTTGCCCGTGCTGCCGCGCGACACCGCCTGCTGCGGCACCAGCAGGCCCTGCTCCTTCACGCCTTCCTGCAGCACCGCGCGCACATACATGCCCGGCAAGAGATCGGCGTTCGGGTTCGGGAACACCGCGCGCAGCGTGATCGCGCCGGTGTTCTGGTCCACCGTCACGTCCGAGAACTCGAGCTTGCCTTCGAGCGGGTAGGCGCTGCCGTCCTCGAGCAGCAGTTTCACCTTGGCCGCGTTGGCCCCGGCCTTCTGCAGCTCGCCGCGCGCCATCGCCTGCTTCAGCCGCAACAGCGAAGCGCTGGGCTGCGTCACGTCGACATAGATCGGGTCGAGCTGCTGGATGGTGGCCAGCGCGCTGGCCTGGCTCGCGGTGACCAGTGCACCGGGCGTGACGCTCGACTTGCCGATGCGCCCGGAGATCGGCGCATCCACGCGGGCATACGCCAGGTTGATGCGGCTGGTCTCGACGTTCGCCCGGGCCGACGCGACGTCGGCTTCGCCCTGGCCGAGCGACGCTGCGGCATCGTCGTAGTCCTGCTGGCTCACGGCCTGGATGGCCACCAGCTCCTTGTAGCGCTCGGCCTTGAGCCGGGTGGTCTTCAGGCTGGCTTCGGCCTTGGCCAGCGCGGCCACGTTGCTGTCGAAGCTGGCCTTGTAGGTGGCGGGATCGATCTGATAGAGCGCCTCGCCGGCCTTCACGTCGCTGCCCTCGCGGAACTTGCGCGCCTTCACGATGCCGTTGACCTGGGGCCGCACGTCGGCGATCAGGAACGGCACGGTGCGCCCGGGCAGTTCGGTGCTCAGCGCCACCTGCTGAGGCTGGACCGTGACCACGCCGACTTCGGGCGTGCCCAGCGCCGGAGGCGGACCGCCCGGCGGCTTGCCGCAGGCGACGAGCAGGCAGGTGGACACGAGGGCCGAGGCAAAGGTCAGGCCATAGGTGAGAGGGGGACGCATGACAGGACTCCTGAAAAAGACCGAACAACGAAAGGTCGGTTTGCGTTTAAATAGACAGTGCTGTCCAGAAATGTATTTTGACTTCCTGTGGATGTCAATCAATAATGAGCAGTCATGTACAGAAATAATCAGGAGACCCGATGCGAGTCAGAACAGAAGCCAAGCGTGACGCCATCGTCCAGGTGGCGGCGGAGGTCTTCCGGGAACTGGGCTTCGAAGGCGCTTCCATGGTCGAAATCGCCGCCCGCCTGGGCGGCTCTCGCGCCACGCTCTATGGCTACTTCAGTTCCAAGGAAGAGTTGTTCGTGGCCGTGATCCACGGCACGGCCAGGAAATATTTCGAGCCCATCTTCGCGGCGCTGGAGCAGCACGGCGACGACGAAGACCTGGAGCGCGTGCTGCAGGGCTTCGGCGAGAAATTCGTGGCGGGGGCGTGCTCGCAGGAGGCGATTCAGGCCCGCAGGGCCGTGATCGCCGAATCGGGCCGCAGCGACATCGGACGGCTCTTTTTCGAGGCCGGTCCCCAGAAGGGCGTGACCCAGCTGGCGGGATTCCTGGAGCTGCAGATGCAGAAGGGCCGGCTGCGCAGCGCCGATCCCACGGTGGCGGCGATCCACCTGATGTCGCTGCTGGATTCGGAGACGGTCACACCCAGTCTCCTCGGCCTGCAGGGGCCCTTGTCCCGCCGGGAACTGCGGGACGCGACGCGGCGCGCGCTGCAGATTTTTCTCAGGGGCTACGGCCCGGACGACCCCAAGGCGCCGTAGCCGGAACACCGGCGCACCGGTGCCGCGCGCAGCGTAGGAGAGTCACTGTCAGCAAGACGCGTCAAAACGGCATGGCGCCGTGGCCCGGCAGCGCCCAACCTGAGGTGCCGGAGGCATTCTGCCGCCGTGACCACAGGAGAAAAAAAATGGCCGACGACCCCAGGAAGACAGGACTGGATCGCAAGCTGATTGCGATCGACGAGCCGCACGAAGTGCGTTCATGGACCGAGGCACTGAAGTGCTCGGAAACCCAATTGCGAGACGCCGTGAGGGTGGTGGGCAATTCGGCCGACGCGGTTCGCGCGTACCTGGTCGAGATGCGCCGGTGAGCCGCGGGCGACCATGGAAGACAGGCAGGAAGGACGCGGGCGCGGCGACATCGGCCGACGCCTGATGTGGACCCTGTTGGCCGTCATTGCGGTCATCGTCGTGGGCGTGCTGTTCTTCTACGGCATCAAAGACCCATCCGAAGGGCCGGGCAATGTTCCCGCGGGCGGCACCGCGGCGCCGCACCGGCAGAGCGGGAACCTGCCCGCATCCAAGTAGGCAGAAAGGGAGTCGTCATGGCCATCTACCTCGCATGGCGGATCTGGCTCAAGGCCCGGTGGCACCTGCGGCGCTGGCCGCTTTCGTGAAGGGCGCGGTGCTTCATTTGGCGAAGCGCCGCCGGTACTCCACCAGGCTCACGCCCAGCCGCCGGCCAAACGCACGCCTGAAACCATCCACGTTGGCATAGCCCACCTCGTCGGCCAGGCGCTTCGCCGGCAATGCCGACTCTTCGGCCAGGCGGCGAGCGGCGTCGATGCGCGCGTTCTCGACGAACTCGGCGGGCGTCGTTCCGGTCTCTTGCCGAAAGACGCGCGCGAAGCTGCGTTCGCTCATGCCGGCGCGGGCAGCCAGCGCAGGCACCGACAAGTCATCCTTCAGGTGCGCGAGTACATGGTCCTGTACTTGCCGGACGCCCGAGCGTTCGGAGGTCTGGGCCGCCAGATGCGCGCTGAACTGGCTCTGGCCGCCCGGCCGCTTGAGGAACATCACCAATTCGCGCGCCACGCGCAGCGCGAGTTCGCGACCATGGTCTTCCTCCACCATCGCGAGCGCGAGGTCCATGCCCGCGGTCACACCGGCCGAGGTGAAGAGCCGTCCGTCCTTCACATAGATGGCATCGGGTTCGACGCATGTGCGCGGGTAGGCCGCCGCGAGGCGCGCGGTGGAATTCCAGTGCGTCGCCACGCGCTTGCCGTCCAGCAGCCCCGCGGCCGCGAGCACGAAGGCACCGGTGCATACGGAGCCGTAGCGGCGCACGGTGCGGGACTGGCGCCGCAGCCAGCGGTGCAGCGCAAGGTCCCCGGCCACCTCGTCGATCTCCGGGCTGCCGGCCACGAGCAGGGTGTCTATCGGTCCGCGATGCGCGGCCACCGTCGCATCGACCGCGAGCCGCACGCCGCTGCTGCTCTTGAGAAAGCCGGCCTGGGTGCCGATCACCTGGACCTGGTAGGCGCGCGGCCGGCCGAGCTGGCGCGCCGCTTCAGCGAAGACGTCGGCGGGACCCGCGACGTCGAGCAGCTGGACGCGCGGAAAGGCAAGGATGGCGACACGCATGGCAGTGAAGGCTCAGGTATTGGCGGAAAACGTCGTGCCGCACGGCCCGCGGCTGCGCCAGTTTGGCAGAAACTAGCCACATCAGCAATTTCAGCCAACCGAGCACAACATGCAAAGCAAATCCCTGGACCCGCCCTTTCCGGTCTTCTATCCTGCCGGCGAGGCATCGTTGCGCAACCTCCCCGTCAACCTGTTCGCGTCCGTCATGGGACTGTCCGGGCTTGCCCTGGCCTGGCGGCTCGCCCATGGCAGCCTCGGCGCGCCGGCCATCGTCGGCGAGGCCATCGGACTCTTCGCGCTCGGCGTCTTCGTCGTGTTGGCACTCGGCTACGGCGCGAAGCTGGCACGGCATCCGCAGGCCGTGCACGCGGAGTTCCATCACCCGGTGACCGGCAATTTCTTCGGCACCATCGTCATCTCGATACTGCTGCTTTCATCCGTCATCGCGCCCTACAGCGCGTCCGGCGCGCGGGTGGTGTGGACGTTCGGCGCCGCCGCGACCTTCGCCCTCAGCTTCTTCGTCGTCTCCCGCCTGCTCAAGGGACAGGTCGACACCTCGCATGCGGTGCCGGCCTGGCTCATTCCCGGGGTCGCGACACTGGACATTGCCGTCACGACCGGGCGCGAGGGCGCCATGGCGTGGACGGCGGAACTCAACCTGCTCGCAGCCGCGGTGGGCGCGATGCTCGCGCTGGTCCTGCTGGTGCTCATCGTCGGCCGGCTGGTGCATCAGGCCCCGCTCGCGCCTGCGATGACGCCCTCGCTGATGATCCTCGTCGCGCCCTTCGCCGTCGGCTTCCTCGCGTACACGAACATCACGGGCGGCGTCGACCGCTTCGCCGCCCTGCTCTTCTACTTCGCGCTCTTCATCTTCGCTGTGCTTGCACCGAAGGTGTTCCGGCGCGGCGTGGCGTTCTCCTCCAGCTGGTGGGCGATCGGCTTCCCGATGGCGGCACTGGCCAATGCGGCGCTGAAGTATGCGCAACTGCGTGCAACGATGCCGCTCTGGGTGGTTGCGATCGCATTGCTGGGGGCGCTCACCGTGGCACTGTCGGTGCTCACGCTGCGCACCTTGCGTGTTGCCATCAGTGGAAAGCTGTTCACATGAGGCAGGCATTTGCGCCTCGTTGCGGCCGCGTTCGTGTCGGTGGCGAGGCGAAGGCGTCGGCGGATCAGGTGCCGGATTGCAGCGGGTACTCGCGCTGCACCGCATGTGAGAACGCCGGCGGATCGGCCGCCAGCGAAGCATGCAGGAAGGTCGGCCGCAGATTGACCGCAGCAAGCTCGGCGACCGGGAACCAACGGAACTCCAGCTCCAGATGGCTCTCGATCCCGCGGTAGATGCGCGCCTTGTCGAGATAGGGCGAATCCCCGGCCAGCGAGACGAGAAAGTAGAACCCGATTTCGTGGTTCCGCTGGCCTTCCAGGTCGAAGAAGTTCTCGGCGACATGCAGCAGCGGACCGCATTGCACGTCCTCGCCGAGCTCTTCCTTCATCTCTCGCACGATGGTGTCCGCTGCCGCTTCGCCCACTTCGACGCGGCCGCCAGGCAAGGCCCAGTAGGCATCGCCCGGTGCGCGGTGCACAAGCAATTGGCCCTCGTGAAGGACGATGGCCGCGGCACGCACCTGGAAGCGCTGGCCGTGAAGATGGACCGAGATCATGGTTGGCGATTGTGGGCCCTGCAGGCCATGGCGCCGAGCTTGCGAAGGCCCTTCTCGATGCGCGCGTCCCAGCCGTGCCCGCCGCTCAGCCGCAGGCAGTGGGCGTACTTTCCGCTCGCCGAGAACACCACGCCGGGCGCAAAGCAGATGCCATGCGCGAGCGCCTCCGCAAACAGCAGCCGCGTGTCCGCGGGCTCGGGCAGCTCGACCCACAGCACGAAGTTTCCCGCCGGCCTAGATACCTTCGTGCCTGGCGGAAAGGCCTGCTCGATCACGCGCGTCATCCGCCCGAGGGTGTCGGCGAACTCGCGCCGGATGCGGCGCAGGTGCCGGTCGTAGTCGCCGTTCGACAGGAACGCGGCGAGCGCCACCTGCGTGAGCACCGGCGTGGCAAGGCTGGTGGCGAACTTGGTTTCGAGCACTCGCGCCATGTGCCGGCCGGTCGCGATCCAGCCGATGCGGTAGCCGGGCGCGAGCGTCTTGGAGAACGAGCCGCAATAGATGACGTTGTAGTGCCGGTCGAGCGCGCTGAAAGGCAAGGGACGCTCCTCGCCGAAATGGACGTCGCCATAGACGTCGTCTTCGATGAGCGGCACGCCGTGCCTCGCAAGCAGGCGCAGCACGGCGCGCTTGTTCTCTTCGGGCATGGTGCAGCCGAGCGGATTGCTGAAGCTCGAGGCCAGCACGCAGGCATTCACCTTGCCGGAAGCCACGGCGTTGCCCAGCGCCTGGACGTCCACGCCCGTGACGGCGTCGGTCGGCAGCTCGATCACCTTGAGCTTCTTCGCGCGCAGCACCTGCAGCAGCCCGAAGTAGGTGGGCGATTCGATCGCGACCGTGTCGCCCGGCTCCGTGACGGCGTCCAGCGCCAGCGCCAGCGCCTCGGTGCAGCCGCAGGTGATGGCGATGTCGTCCGGCGACAGCGCCTGTCCGAAACGCAGCGCACGCCGCGCGATCTCCAGGCGCAGCGCCATCTCGCCGCGCGGCGGCGAGTAGGTGTTGCACTGCGCGCCCTTCACGCGCGCCGTGCGCGCAAGTACGAGGTCGAGCTTCGAAGACGACAGCAGGCGCTGGTTGGGAATCGCGCAGCCGAGCGGCACCAGGGCGTCGTTGGAGGCGTGCTCCAGCAGGTCGAGCATGAGTCCGGACAGCTCCACCTTGGCGGGGCGCACCGAATGGCGCGTGGTCGTGGGCACGGCCAGCGCGGGCGGCGCCTTGGCGACGTAGTAGCCCGACTGCGGCCGCACTTCGAGGATGCCGCGGTCCTCGAGCAGGCGGTAGGCCTGCACCGCGGTGCTCAGGCTGGTGCGCTGCTGCGTGCTGATCTCGCGCAGCGACGGTGCCCGGGTGCCGGGCAGCAGCGTGCCGCGGCCGGCCAGGCCGGCAACGAAATCGGCGACTTCTTCATAGCGAAAGCGGGGAATCTGCGACACGGATGGCTTCCTCTTTGAATGGATGCACGGCGAGCAACTGTACTGCACCTGATTTCGGAAAATTGTGGCTGTTATCGCAAGGCATGAATCTGCAAGATCGATGCATCGACAACGACGTATCAAGCAGAAGGACATGGCACGGTTTCCGCACAACGAGATCATCTCCCTGGTCAGCAAGGCGCCGCGCTTCGATCTCGCGGAAAGCGTGGGACCGAGCGTGCGGCTCTCGGAACTGGTCGAGACGGCCTTCGGCGACGGCGCCGACTTCTCGCTGGACTACGGCACCGCGGCGGGCAACCCGGAGCTCCGCCGGCAGATCGCAAACGATAACGGCGTCGATGCCGACGACGTCGTGGTCACGGTCGGCGGCATGCACGCGCTCTTCCTCCTCGCGTTCACGCTGTGCACGGCGGGCGACGAAGCCATCGTGGCCGAGCCAGTGTTTCCGCTGGCGCGCAACGCGCTCACCGCCGTCGGCGCGACCACCCGCGCGCTGCCGCTGCGCTTCGACACGGGCTATCGCGTCGAGCCGGAAGCGCTCCGCGCGCTGCTGTCGCCGAAGACCAAGATGGTGAGCCTGGCGTCGCCGCAGAATCCCTCGGGCGTGGGCATTCCGGCGCAGACCTTGCGCGAGATCGCTGCGATGATGCAGGAGCATGCGCCCGAGGCCTGGCTCCTCGTCGACGAGACCTACCGCGAGGCGGCCTATGGCGACGATGCAGCGGCACCCGGCGCTGCCTGCCTCGGGCCGAGGGTCGTCTCGGTGTCGTCGCTGTCCAAGTGCCACGGCTCGGCGGGGCTGCGCATCGGGTGGGCCATCACGCGCGACGCGGCGCTGCGTCAGTCGCTGGTGACGGCCAAGTTCAGCACGGTGATCTCGTGCTCGCCGGTCGACGAGGCGCTGGCGCTGGCCGTGTTCAGCCAGCGCGACCGGATCATCGGCGAGCGGCGCGCGCTCCTCGCGCGCCACCTGCAATACACCGAAGACTGGGTGTCGCGCCACGCGGGGCACATCGAGTGGGTGCGCCCCGACGCCGGAGCGCTGTGCTGCATGCGGCTGCGGCGCGAGGTGTTCGACGCCCCGGCGGTCGAGCGCTTCCATGCCGCGCTGGCCAGGTACAGCACGCGCGTGGCGCCCGGCCCGTGGTTCGGCGACGATCCGCAGGTGTTCCGGTTGGGGTTCGGACTGCCGACGCTCACGCAGCTGGCCATCGCGCTGGAGTGCGTGTCGGTTGCGTTGACGGAAGCCGCGCCGGCGGAGAGCGACCCGCCGGTCAGGTCTTGCCCTGAAGACGCCTGAAGGCGCTGAAATGCCGGATCGCGAGCTGCTTTTGCCCGAGCTCGGCATACAGCAGCGCGGCATTCTGGTGGGCGTCGGCAAGGTCCGGCTGCAGCGCCAGCGCCTTTTCGTAGCTCGCCACCGCATCCCTGATCCGCCCGGCCCCTTCGAGCGCCACCGCGTGGTTGTAGTGCATCAGGGGATCGTCGCCGCAGTGCCTCACGCCCGCGTCGTAGAGATCGGCGGCTTCGTCGCAGCGGCCGGCTTCGCAGAGCATGAAGCCCAGGTTGAGGTACGCATGGGCATAGGCGGGATCTTCGTGGAGGATCCGCCGGTAGACGGCTTCCGCCGCCCGGGGCGCCGAGGCCTCCAGCACCTCCGCCTGCGCAAACAGCGCGTCGAGATCGGCCGCGGCCGAAGCCACGGCTTGCCGGGAGAACAGCAGGCTCACTGAGCCGGTGGTGCCGGGCTCGACGCTCAGGTCCAGCAGCAACTGCCCGGTGTCGGGCTCCCAGTGCGCATCGGGTGAGCGCACGGTCACGCGGTCGCCCTCGGCCTTGATGCGGATGCCGGCCAGCGGCATCTCGGCCGGGAGCGTCGCCTTCAGCTGCCGCAAGGACCGCAGAATCTGCCGCGTCGGAATCCGCGCTGCGCGCAGCTCATGGGCGGAACGCAGCAGGACCACATCCTGGAAGGAGAACTGCCAGCTGCCGGCAGATGTCTTGACCGGCGCAACGAATCCGAGCTCGATGAGCTTGCTCACGGCATGCCGCGAGAGGCCCAGCAGCTGCACCACGCCGCGCAGGGTATACGGCGACGAGAAGCCGTTCGGATCTTTCACTTCTTCATGCGCGCGCGTGCAGGGGCCGGCACGGCCTTCTCGGTCGCCTTGGGAGCGCGCTTGGCCTTGCTGGAGACATTGCGCAGCGGCGTGACGGCCGGAGGGCTGGCGCTGGCCTTTGCCGCCGCCGGCCGCGCCTTCGGGCCCGCAGCCGAGTTGCGCGCAAGGCTGGCCTTGAGCATCTCGGCCAGGTCGATCACCTGCCCGGTCGCCGTGTCCTCGGGATGTTCCGGCGCCACGATTTCCTCGCCCGCGATCTTCGCGTCGATGGCGGCGAGGATGCGCTTTTTCTCCTCGTCCTCGAACATCGCCGGGTCATAGCTCTCCTGCGCGATCTGATCGATGAGCTGCAGCGCGAGCTTGAGTTCCGAGGCGCTCGGCTCCAGCTGCTCGATCTCCAGGTCCTCCAGCGATCGCACCTCGTCCGCATACAGCAACTGCTGGAGGATCAGCCCCTCCTCCTTCGCGCGCACCTGCACCGGGTACTGCTTCGACTTCCACGCCCACTTGGCGAGCGCGCAGCGGCCGCTCTCGAGCATGGCCTTCTTCAGCAGGTTGTACGGCTTGCCGCCGCGCTTGTCGGGCGCGAGAAAGTACGGCTTGTCGTAGTAGATCGGATCCACCGCGTCCGCCGGAATGAAGGCGACGATGTCGATGAGATGGCTCGCGCCTTCCTCCAGCGCCTTGAGCTCCTCGGGCTTGAAGATCACGAAGCGGTCCTTCTCGAATTCGTAGCCCTTCACCATCTCGGAGCGCGGGACCACCTTGGTGGGGTCGCTGGCGGAGACATACTGCTGCTTGACGCGTTCGCCCTCCTTGGACAGCAGGTTGAAATGCACCGTCGCGGAACCCTCGGTCGCCGAGTAGAGGCGAACCGGAATCGAAACCAGGCCGAAGCCGAGCGACAGCGAAGCGATAGAACGGGCAGTGGCCATCTGGTGCTCCTCGGAACGAAGGGACAACATGCCACTTTTCGAGGGCCACGAAAAGAGGCGGGCTTCGCCGATTCACCGCTTGTAACCAATAGCTCTCATCCCCCCCCGAGCGCACACTTCGCGACAAGGAGTTGCAAGCTGCGACACTGCAGCACCAGCTTCATGCTCTGCACGGGAAGCAGTCATCCTCGGAACACATGGTTGACCTCAACCTTGACCTCCGCTTTCCCGTCGCTGATGAAGAGCTTCACATCATCGCCGCTTGCTTTGCGCGGATGAGCAGTGCTCAGGCCCTGTGCTTCCAGGGATGCTGTGATGTCTTTAAGGTCGGTCTCGATGGCGGCGAGAGCCTCTTCGCGAAGCAGGGATGGATCAGTAAACACCACGTCGATGTCCACAGACAGGCGGGGCATGTCCTGCACGAACAGGTTCAGCGCCGTTCCGCCTTTCACAGCAAAGCGCGGCGAACGAAACACGACGGGGGCAACTTCGATGAGCAACCGGACGGTATCGATGTATTCCTGCTTCATGCTTTAAGGTCCAACCGGTCGCCGTTTTTCGAAACCGCGATCGAGCGCGCGCCGCCGCCCTTCTTCTCGCTATAGGTCTTGGCGAGCCCCGCCCATGGCAGGTCAAGTTCTTCGGCCAGTGCGCGCGCCAGCAGTCAAGTTTGGTGTTTGAAGTAAATGCAATAGTTGACATTAAGCATGAACTAATGCATATGGATCATTCGTACTTGGTCACCTGCGCCTGAGCGAAATAGCGCCTTCTACCAGCGCGCGCCCGGCCACGATCCGCCGTGCCCTCTTGCGCACGTAGCTGCGTACATCGTCAAGCCATCGTGCTGCGTTTGCATCGGCCACCACCAGCGCCGTTCAAACGCGGGCCGACTGACGCCGCCTTCACGCTCGCTCTGCTGCATCCATCTGGGCACGGGGCAAGGAGGTCAGAGCATCACCACATTGGCGTCCGTGCCGAGCACCTCTTTCACCACGGGGATCAGGTGCTCGTGATGGGTCAGGAAAATCACCTGGGTCTTGCACGAGAGCTCGCCCAGCGCGGCCAGGCCGGCTCGCGACCGCCCGTCGCTGTAGTTGATGAAGAGGTCATCGGCGATGAACGGCAGGGGGTGGGCCTTGTCCAGGTGCGTCTCCAGGGCTGCGAGGCGAAGTGCCAGATAGAGCTGGTCCCGAGTACCGTCGCTCAGCCCCTCGATGTCCACGACTTCCCCGTCGGGCCGCCGCCCCTGCAATTTCGGTTGCTTGCCTTCGTAATCCACGCTCAATCGTTCGAACGAACCAAGTGTCAGTTTCGCGAAGATGCCACTCGCGACCGCCAGCATCGGGCCCTGCTTGGCGTCCCTGTACTGGTCGATCGACCACTTGAGCAGCCGCGAAGCGGTTCGCACGGCCAGATAGCGCTCGACGGCGGCCGCCATCTTGGCGAGGGCCTCCTGCCGGAACCCCTCGGCACGCGCCGCGTCCGCATGACCGGCGATGGCGTTCAGCGCGGTGGTCGCCGCCTGCCTCCGGGCGGCGATCTCCGACAGCTCGTGCATCAATGCGTCCTCGCGCTGCACGAGTTCCTCGAGTTCGACCAGCAAGGTCTCCTTCTCGACCGTGGATGCTTCTGCCTGGAGTTCATCCAGCGTCAATGCATCGCCGCCGTCACGCATGGAAGTCTCGGCCGCGGCCATCGCGGTGCGCAGCGCACGCACCTGGTCCGAGCGTTCGATGGCTTCGACCAGCTCGGCCATCGTCGTGGTCTTGCTGCGCTCGAAGAGCGGCGCCAGTGCGGCCCTCGATTGGATGAGCAGCGCCGAGGCCTCGCGCGCCTTGGCGGCCGCCGCCTCCTTGGCGGTGGCCCACCTGCGTGCCTCCTCGAAGGCCGCGGTGGCTGCGCGCCACCGCGCATGCAGCTCGAGCACGATCTCGGCGGCAGGCAGCTCGGCCAGCTCGGGGGCGATCCGCAGGCTGAGCGCCCTGGCGTCCTTGGCATGGGCAGCCAGGTCGGCCCGCATCGCGTCGACACGCGTCACGCGAAGATGCGCCATCGCAGCCAGGTTGGCTTCGATGCGCTCGGCCGCCTCCAGTGCACTTTCGACGGCGCCGAGGTCATCCATCCGGGCAAAGCGCCACGAACCGGTGGCATCACGCCACCGGGCCTGCCAGGCATCGAACTTCTCGCCCGCACGCTGGACCTCCGTTTCCAGCCCCCGCAGCGCATGCGAGGCACGCAGGTTCTGGGCAGTGAGAGAAGCCCGCTCGCCCTTGGCGGCTGCGGCGGCGCCGTGCAGTGCCGTCGCTCGCGCCTGCAGCACGGCGAGCGGCTCGTTGCCGGCCGTGCCGCCCACGGTCGCCAGCTCTGAACCGAGTTTCGCTCGCACGACTTCGACGCTGTCTCGGTAGGCCGACAGTGAGCGCTCCGCGGCACCGAGTTCGTCGGCGGCGTCGAGCGCGCGGCGCCTCGCGGCAAGCCACGGACCGGCCGCCTGGAACGGGAGAACAGGCAGACCGCAGCGGCGGGCCAGTTCGGCCCATTCGGCGGCGCGGGTTTTCGTGGCCTCTTCCAGACGGTGCACATCGGCGGCCGCCTGAACGGCATCCAGTTCGAGGCGTTCGAGTTGCTGGCGCAGCGACTGGAGCTCGGAGGCCTGCTGGATCTTGTCATGATGCTGGTCCGCCAGCGCATCGGCCTCTGCGACGAGGCGCTCGTAGGCGGGCGCTTTGGCAGCGATGCCCAGTGTGTCGGAACGGATGACCTGCCAGCTCGATTCGCGGGCCTCGCGCGCGTGCAGCACCTGCTCGCGGGTGACGGGGTGATGCGCCTGCGTGAATTGCCGAATGGCGAGCTGCTGGGCCTGCGCCTTGTCGCGCAGCGCCTGCCCCCTGGCGCGCGCCGATCTGGCTTCCGTGTCATCGGCCACCTGGTCGAGGCACAGCGACTGCACGAGATCGGGCGCCGGCGGCGTCATGGCACGCAGCGCCGCGAGTTCGAGCGGCCATGGGCCCAACTCGGCGAGCGCAGACTCGAGGACCGCGCGCTTGTGCTTCACAACTGCTTCACGCTCCAGAAGAAGGGCCTCGGCATCTCCGAGCTTCTGCGCCTGGATCAAGGCCGCTTCGAGCCCCTCAGGCACGTCGTCTCCTGCAAGCTGTTCCAACGCCTCGACGCCCTGCTCCAGCTCGAGCAACTTGGCAGCGGCCGCCTGCTTGGCGCCATCGAGTGCCTGCGCGAGGGCGCCGTGTTCCCGGACGAGCCGCAGCATGGCCCTGCGCTGCATGGCGCTCGGCAAGGCGTTTTGCAGCTGCGCTTCATCGTCTGCCAAAAAGCCGAGCTGACCGGCCATCGCCACCGCGATGTTCCATTGCGCGTCGATCTCAGCCAGCCGGTTCTGGATGTCGACCTCGTACGGCTGGGTCTGGATGCGCCGGTCCTCGAGCGCACGGATGTCTGCACCGGCTTCGAGGATCTGGCGGTCGATGGAAATGCCGTCGAGCGCGATCTGTGCCGCGCGCTCGAGGGCGGACTGGTCGTCGAGGCCCGCTTGCGCGCCGCTCGAAGCGACTGCGGCCTTGCTTGCAGTCGCGGCAGCATCCGGTGGGAGTTCCGCCACGTCGCCGAGCGCGCGAAGCTGGGCGCTGGCCTGCGCCAGGGCATCCATGTGGGGCGCGACGCGCCGCACGCGTTCCAGCTGGGTGCGCCGGGTCTTGACCGCGGCGTAGCGCGTCCGGGCCGCATCGTGGGCGTCGTCGAGCGCGGCCACGTTCGCCTGCGCACTGGACCAGTCCTTCGTCTTGACCACGGCCTCGCGCAGCAGGGTCGTGGCCGCCTCGAGCTCACCCGCAGCGATGTAGTAGGCACGGGTTTGCGATTTGCGCACATCCCACAAGGCATTGGCTTCGTCATCGAGCGCCTGCTGCACCGCCCCGAGATTCCCAACGCCTGCGGCGGCCTCGAACAGGATCTTCCCGACGTCGCCGGCGCCTCCGAGGATGGACGTGCCGCCGGCAACCAGGCGCGTGTGGTCCAGGCCGAACATGTCGACGAACGACCTGCGGTCGGTCGCCCCGAGGAAATGGGCCAGCGCCCCATCCGGAAGGACGCCGTCCTGCGGCGTGCGCAGTGTCGCCTTCAGGCCCTTGGAACGGTGGAACGCGAGCTCTTGGCCCTGGTGTTCGATGTCGGCGCCGATGCGGGTGTCTCCCCGATGCAGGAATGCATGGGGTGAACTCTTCTCGATACCGAACAGGAGCTCCCGGATGGCCGCCCCGATGGTGGATTTGCCGGCCTCGTTCGGCCCGACGATGATGTGGATGTCGCGTTCTGCGCGGGGCAATGCCAGCAGCTTGCCCTCGAACTTGCCGTAGCGGACAAGGTCAAGCCTTCCGATTCGCATCTCTCATCCTTCCCGGGCCAGGTGTGCCACCAGCGACGGCGCCGTGCGCCGGACCAGATCGTGGATTTCTCCGGCGCGCAGCGCGTGCAGTTCGGGAACCATGTCCAGGAGCTCGGCCGGGACACGGCCGAGCAACTGTTGAAGGTCGGTTCGCAGGCTGTCCATGAATTCGGCATCGTGTTCCGCACCGGAGAGCAACGCCTGCAGGTCGGCGACCGCATCGGACTTGGCGGCCACCTGCGCGGGCAGTTCATGGGGTGTGGTGTCCACCCTGACTTTCTCGATCCAGAGCCGCTCGGATCCGATGCCGGCCGCGATGCCCAGCACTTCCGCGCGCAATTGCGCGTCCAGCCCGAAAAGGTGGCCGTGCGCAGGCGACGCCCCCCTGAGCGTCACCCGAACAGCCAGCGGGTGGGAGCCTCCCGCCCCGTCGACCAGGTCTTCGAGCGCGCGCCCCGCCAGCTCGACGGCGGCGGCGAGGTTCGACGCCCGGGCGACATCGACATCCAGGGCATGCCAGCGCAGCACGTCCACGAAGATGCGCTCGACGCTCACGATCTCCGTTCCCTCGGCGGTGACCATCAGTGCGCCACGTGGCCCGGTCTCGCGGATGTGCCGGCCCTGCAGGTTGCCCGGGAACGCGATGATGCAGTCCGGGGTGCGCTCGATGCGGTGCTCATGCACGTGGCCGAGCGCCCAGTACTGATAGCCGCGCGCCCTGAGCTCTTCGAGCGAGCACGGTGCATAGTTCGGGTGCGCGGTGTTGCCTTCCAGCGCGGTATGCAGCACGCCGATGTTCAGCCAGCCGGCCTTCGGCGATGGGTAGGTCAATGCAAGGTTTTCGAAGGTGGCCGCGTCCTTGAAGCTTCGGCCATGCAGCGCCACCTTCAATTCCTCGAGCTCGAAGACGCGCGCCTTGTTCGACGGAAACACATGCACGTTGTCGGGCAGGGCCAGCCGCTTCGTCATCTCGCTCTCGGCGTCGTGATTGCCGAACAGCAGAAACACCGGAATTCCCGCCGCCTTCAGGCGCCCCATCTGCCCGCTGAAGAAGATGCCCGTGTTGAAGTCCTTCCACCTGCCGTCGTAGAGGTCGCCCGCGATGACCATGAAATCGACCTTCTGGCCGATCGCCTCGTCCACGAGGTTCTCGAAAGCGTCTCGCGTGGCCGTGCGCAGCAGCTCCGCCGGTGCGTCCGGGTAGGCGGACAGCCCGGTGAGCGGACTGTCGAGATGAATGTCTGCGGTATGAATGAATCTCATGCTTGTTCCGGGAAATCGACGACCGGGTGCCCCGGACCACAGTTCTTTGCGCCTAATCGACGCGCTTGCCCCTCATTGCGATTCGGCGCTTCCGCTCTCCGACGACTGCATCCATGCAGGGATGTCGCGCTTGCCGTGGAGAACCCGCCAGACGTCGATGCAATCGGGCTGCTCGAAATAGAAGACCAGGTACGGGAAACGCGTCAGCGGCCAGAAGCGAAGCCCCGGCAGACTGAGTTCATGCGCATAGCTCGCCGAACCTGTTCCAGGGTGACGGCTGATGTGGCCATAGGCTTTCTCGAGCGCGTCGATGAAATCGAGTGCGGCCGTTTCCGCATCTTCGCTCAGGTAGTACGCCAGGGCTTCATCGACGTCTCTGTCGGCCTGTTCTCGCCGCAGAACTGTTTTCGCCCTCACCCGCCGCCGGCCTCACCGACTTGGGTGCCCGCGTCACGCACCCTCTTTCGCAAGCCATCGAAGTAGGTCGGGTCGGCCCGGCCGGAAGTCGCCGAAAGCCCCCCCTGGAGCAACAGATGGCGCAGTGCGAGGCGTTGCTGGTCCTTGCGGATCAGCTCGCGCACATATTCGCTGCTTGTGCCATAGCCGCGCTCGGCCACCTGCGCGTCCACGAACGACTTCATGGTTTCCGGCAGGGATACGTTCATCGTGCTCATGAGCAAAGTTTAGCCAGTTTGGCAAATTTTGCCAAAGCTGCACCGCGGCCAGCTTGATCCGACGGGCCTCAGGTCGCCGAGTCGCCGCAGCGAAGAAAGCGTGTCATGGGAGGTCGGTTAAATTCCGCAGATTCAGACGGCCAGCGATCCTCGACGTCGAAGTCGGACCGCGGAACTTCAGGATCAGAACATGAAAAAACCGGATGCGAGCCCCGGCCTGCCGGCATCGGAACTCATCTCCCAAAGAATTGCCGACCTCGCGGACTGGCGAGGCGAAGCCCTCGGCAGGATGCGCAAGCTCATCAAGGAAGCGGACCCGCAAGTGGTCGAGGAATGGAAGTGGATGGGCACGCCGGTGTGGTCGCGCGACGGCATCATCTGCACCGGCGAATCCTACAAGGACAAGGTGAAGCTTACCTTCGCCAAGGGCGCGTTCCTCGAGGACCCGGCCGGCCTTTTCAACGCGAGCCTCGACGGCAACATGCGCCGCGCCATCGACATCCACGAAGGCGAGAAGGTCGACGGACCGGCCTTCAAGGCGCTGGTGCGCGAGGCGATCGCCCACAACAGCGCGGGCAAGGCATCGAGGAAATCCGCGAGGAAGGCGAAGGCCTGACCGGGAACGCGGCCGCGGCGGGCGTCACCAGAAGGCGTCGTCCTCGCGTTCACGCACGGTGCGCGCCCGGTGTTCGGCGATCTTGCGGATGAGGTCTTCGGGCAGCGGCTGGTCGTAGCGCACCTGCAGCATGCCCTTGGTGGTCTTGTGCCCCTGCAGTTCCTTCTGAAAAGGCGCGAGCCCGGCCGCGGTGGGCGTGAAGCTGAGATGCGCCTTGTGCGCGGAAAAGGCGAACAGGAAGCGGGGCTCCACGAAGAACGGGGTTCCCCACTTGATCGTTTCTTGCGCATCCGGCGCCACGCTTTTCAGCAGCGCGCGGAGCCGGCGCAGGTGCGGCTGGCCTTCAGGCGGCGCCGCGCGGATGTATTCGTCGATCGAAGCCGGACCTGAGCCTGCCATCTGTTGCCCCTCGGCGGATGCGTGATTCGATCGCCCGGTGGCCGGGCGCCCCGTCTTCTGGTGACATCTTGGAACCTTCTTCACCGTTGCGATGTGCGCGGCCGGCTGTGGCCGGGCGTTGGAGGTGCATCGGGACTGTTCCCGGATCTTTCAGGAGACGAAATGATTTTGACGCGAACCGGGCTCAAGCTGGCCCTCTCTGGCGCAATTGCCGCCGGCGCTCTCTTCGGGGTGGCCGCGGCCACCGCCGGCACGAGCTGGTCCATTGGCGTGTCGGTGCCGGGCGTGGTGGTGAGCAGCGAGCCTGCGCCGGTCTACTACGAGCCCGCGCCCGCCTATTCGCCGCCGCCGCCGCCGCCTCCCGTCTACTACCAGCCGGCCCCGCCGGTGCGCTACCAGCAGCCTGCCTATGTGGCGCCGGCGCCGGTCTACTACGAGCCCGGCCCGAGCTGGGAGGAACGCCGCGCGGAGCGCCGCGAATGGCGCCGCCGCGAATGGGAGCGGCGCGAGCACTACCGCCGCTACGGCGACGACCGGTACTGACAGCGCCGGGGTCTAGGGCGCCGCAATGGGCCCCACGTGTTCGCCCCGGGCGGGATAGTCGTTCTTGATGACGAAATCCAGCGCCTGCAGCATCTCCGCGAAGTGGGGCCGGACGAACGGCATCGACTGCACCGAGAGGTAGTAGACCGTGCGGTCCGGCCGGATGAGAAACAGGCCGGGCTCCGAGAAAAGCGCCGGCTCCTCGATGCCGATCGAGGTCTTGCCGCGCGACGCGGAAACGTAGAGCCCCCACTGCCTCGCGTCCGCCAGCGAAAGGCCGAAGCCGATGCGCAGGTTGGCCGCGCCGATCTTTTCGGCCATCGCGCGGGCGCGTTCTTCGGTGTCGGAACTGATGGCGATGGTGCTGACGCCGCGCTCGGCAAATGCGGGCGTCAGCCGCTCCAGTTCCTTCAGGTAAGCGGCGCAGATCGGGCAATGCAGGCCGCGGTAGAAGCACAGCAGCGTCAGCCGCTCGGGGGCGTCTTCGGACAGGCGAAATCGCATCCCGGCCAGGGTGTCGACAGCGAGTTCGGGGGCATGTTGGCGCGGAATCAGCATCTGGAGGTTCCTTCAGGGAGTGGTTGCAAGCGAGCTTGAAAGATCGCATGCTTGCAGTCATGAAGAATCCTGATTCCATGATTCAAAGTCCAGCGCAGGGCAAGATGGATCGCCTCGCCACCTTTGTCGAGGTGTTCAAGCTCCGGGTGGCCGTGTGCTCCTCGCACGGCGCGGTCGGGCCCGCCCTGCTTCTGGCGGGCTCCGAAGCGCAAGGCACCGGCCGGATCGTCTTCAGGCTGCACGGTTTCGCTGAAGTGCCGGCCGACGTGCGGGTGGTGGCCGAGGTCGACTTCGACAACGAAGCCAATCCGCTGATGGGCGCCCTGCCCGAGGAGATCTCGGTCGCGCTGGAGGGGTCGGTGGCGCTGCGGGCCACGGCCACGGCGTTTCTGACCGAGGCGGCGGAGAGCCGCTGCGGCCGCAGCGCGGCGCTCAACCGCCTGGCCGAGGTCCTCATGCTCATGGTGCTCAGGAGCGCGATCGATACCGGCGCGCAGCAGCCCGGTCTGCTCGCCGGCCTTGCCCATCCTTCGCTGCACCGCGCGCTGGTGTCGATCCACGAAATGCCGGCGCATGCCTGGACGGTGGAAGACCTGGCGGCGCGGGCCGCCATGTCCAGGAGCGCCTTCATGTCGGCGTTCCGCACGACCGTCGGCATGACGCCGATGGCCTACCTGGGTGCGTGGCGGCTCACGCTGGCGCGCCGGCACCTGGCGGCCGGAGACGCCGTGAAGCTGACGGCGCGGCGCGCCGGCTTCGGCAGTGCTGCGGCATTTTCGAGGGCGTTCTCCAGGGCCTACGGGCATGCGCCCGCGGCGCTCAAGCGCGCCGCCCTTTCCACCGGGTGACCGAAGGCGAAAGCCGCAGCCCGCTGCCGCGCTGCGGATCCGCCAACGGCGCGCCTACAGCCCCCGCGCGGCGCTTCGCATCCGGTTCCTGCCGCTCTGCAGCTTCAGGCCGAACCGCCGCGGCTGGCTCAGGATGCGGTTGATCTCGGCCATGCCTTCTTCGGTGATGCATGTGACGACGGCCGTCCGGGCCACGTTGTACTTGCCCGCCGCGTCCATGGCCGGCGCAATCTCCGCTTCGATCAGGCCGGTGGCTTTGAGCACCGACACATGCAGCACCTCTTCGGGCCTCGTCACGGCCTTGGGCAACTGGACATTCAGAAGGCTCAGCAAGAAGAAAAGAGGCATGCCGGCTCCAGGGTCGGATGCGGCATGCTTCAGCCGGGAAGCCGGAACGGGACCGTCGGCCGCCAGGACCTGCGCGGCGCACGCTTCGCAAGCGCCAGCGCGGCGATCACGCCCACGCCCGCCACCGCGGCGGCTCCCCACGCCAGGCTGGGGCTGCACAAGGCGCGAGCCAGTGGCGAGCGCCGCGCCGCACGGCCCGGCGCCACCCCCGAGGCGGCCTGCTCCAGCGGCGTGAGCGGCCGCGCCGTATTCGGGTTTTCTTCGCTCTCGAGCATGGCTTGGGAAATTTCCAGCGGCGTCAGTTCGGCGGCAAGCGGTCCCGGAGGAGCTGTCTCGTTGGCGTGCATGGGAAGCCCTTTCGTGGTTGGCGGTTGGCGGTGTTTTTGAGTCGCTCGAGCGTCTCCTGTCCGGATGCCGCGCCTGCACAGCCGACAACGCTCATTCGCGTAGGCCGAAGGCGCACGCGATGACGCACTGCCCCGGTGCCTGCCCTGCGCGGGTCAATGAAGGCCGAGATCCCGCCCGTAGAGCGCGCGGGCCCAGGCCGGCAGGTCCACCGAGGCCTCGATCACCCGGCCTTCCCTGAAGGCGATGACGCGCTGCGCGGGCGCGTTCAGTCCGGAGTTGTCGTAGACGAACGCGTGATCGGCCAGCAGCACGGCTTCGCGGATCAGCGGCTGGTTGCGCTCGAAGCGCTCGCGGATCTTGTCTTCGGGCACGTCGTGCCCGCCTTCGTCCACCCGCTGCGCGACCCGGCTGACCGAGAGCTCCGGCCGGCGCACGTTGATGTGATAGACCACGACCCGGAATCCCGCGGCCCTGGCATCGCGGATCAGGTCCAGCTTCGACGGATGGGAGAACGTGGACTCGGAGATGAAGCTGATGCGCCGCTCGAGGGCCTGCCTGCGGCGGCTCTGCGCGATGGCGGCGGCCCGGTACGCGGCGGCCATGGAAGGATCGCCCAGTTCCTCGCGCTGGATCAGGTCGGCATTGATGAACAGGGCCTTGATCCGCGGGCGCAGGACGATGTCGTAGAAGGTCGACTTGCCGGCGCCATTCGGGCCGGCAAGGATGATCATCGTCGGACGGCTCACACGGCGCTCACCGCTTCAGCGCGGGCGTGCCGAACACCAGTCGATCCTTGTCGTCGAGCCCCACACCTACGCCCCGGCGCTGGCGGTCGCGCCAGAAATCTTCTTCCGCGGCCGTGGCGGGTGCGTCGGCGAGGTTCTGGATGAAGTCGTCCTGCTCGGCCTCGGACAGCGAATCGAGCGCCACCGGTTCGAGGCCGCGCAGGGCCATCTCGACGCGCGAATAGCCGACCTGCGGGTCGCGCTCCATGGCACGGCCGATGCGAAGCCAATGCTCGGCCTGCCCGGAGATCGACCGGCTGTTCAGCCGCGCCGCATCGCGCAACGCCTTCATCTCGATGTCTGAAATCTTCACTGCCTGGCTCATACAAGACTCCTGGAGGTTCCATTTTGCAACCGCCAGGCGCATTCTGCAACCCACCGGGCCAACCTGCAGCGCGGACCAGGGCCATGGCCACCGGGAAGTCCCGCATGCTTCAATACGCTACGACGGCTTCCGGTCGTTTACAGTACTAAAGTTAACATTTTCAATCATCCAGACAGGTCGCGCCGTGCCCTACTACGAACTCAAGATTGGCCACCAGACCGGGCTCGTCCAGGTCACCGAGGACCTCGTCTGCTTCACGGCCACCTTGTACTGGATGCCGCACCGCCGGGTGCCGCGGGTGCCCGACGAGTTCAATTCCACGCCGCTGGAGCACCACCAGACCTTCGGGCCTTCGGAAGCCGAGGCGCTCGAATCCCTGCGCGCATGGGCCACCGAAAACTTCGAATCGGTCAGCGACTTCGTCCAGATCGGGTCGCCCTAGTCAGCCGCCCTGCCCGGCCGAACCGGCTCACACCACGGGCGGCAGGCGGTCCAGCAGCTTGTCGAGCGTGATCGGGTATTCGCGCACCCGCGCGCCGGTCGCGTTGTAGACCGCGTTGGCCACCGCGGCCGCCACGCCGCACATGCCGAGTTCGCCCACGCCCTTGGCCTTCATCGGCGAAGAGATCGGGTCCGTCTCGTCCAGGAAGATCACTTCCTGGTGCGGGATGTCGGCGTGCACCGGTACCTCGTAGCCCGCGAGGTCGTGGTTGACGAAGAAGCCGTGCCGCTTGTCGAGCGCCAGCTCCTCCATGAGCGCCCCGCCGACGCCCATCGTCATCGCGCCGATCACCTGGCTGCGCGCCGACTTGGGGTTCAGGATGCGCCCCGCGGCGCACACGGCGAGCATGCGGCGAACGCGGATCTCGCCGGTGGCGGCGTCCACGCCCACCTCGACAAAATGCGCGCCGAAGGTCGACTGCTGGTACTTCTTGTCCAGGTCGCCGTACTCGATGAAGTCCTCGGCCGCCAAGCCGTTCGGGCCGGCCGCATCGGCCAGCGGCACCACGCGTTCGCCGCCGCGCACCATGCCGTCCGAGAACTCCGCATCCGACACCGCAAAGCCCAGCTTGCGCGCCACCGCTTCGCGCAGCTTCATGCAGGCCGCGTAGACACCCGAGGTCGAGTTGTTGGCGCCCCACTGGCCGCCGGAACCGGCCGAGGCGGGATAGGCCGAGTCGCCCAGGCGCACGAGCACCTTGTCGAGCGGCACGCCCATGGTCTCGGCCGCGGTCTGCGCAATGATGGTGTACGAGCCGGTGCCGATGTCGGTCATGTCGGTTTCCACCGTGACCATACCGCGGTTGTCCAGGCGCACGCGCGCGGCCGACTTCGTCAGCAGGTTGTTGCGGAACGCGGCGGCCATGCCCATGCCCACGAGCCAGCGTCCGTCGCGTTGCCGCCCCGGCGCCGCGCTGCGCCTGCTCCAGCCGAAGCGCTCAGCGCCGGTGCGCAGGCATTCGATCAGCCTGCGCTGGGAATAGGGACGCTCCGGCTTCTCCGGATCGACCTGCGTGTCGTTGAGCACGCGAAACTCCACCGGATCGATGCCGAGCTTCTCGGCCATCTCGTCCATGGCAATCTCCAGCGCCATCAGGCCGGGCGCCTCGCCGGGCGCGCGCATGGCATTGCCCTCGGGCAGGTCCAGCACCGCGAGCCGCGTGGTCGTCAGCCGGTTGGCGCCGGCATACAGCAGCCGGGTCTGGTTGACGGCCGTTTCCGCCTGTCCGCCCGGCAGGTCGCCGGACCAGCCCTCATGCGCGATGGCGGTGATCTTGCCGTCCTTCGCGGCGCCGATGCGGATGCGCTGGATGGTCGCGGGCCGGTGCGTGGTGTTGTTCATCATCAGGGGGCGCTGCAAGGCCACCTTGACGGGCCGCTTGGCCGCGCGCGCGCCGAGTGCCGCAAGCACCGCATCCGCGCGCACGAACAGCTTGCCGCCAAAGCCGCCGCCGATGAAAGGCGAGACCAGGCGCACGTTGGCCTTGGGAATGCCCAGCGTCTTGGCCACGTCGCCCACGCCCCAGGCGATCATCTGGTTCGATGTCCAGATGGTGAGCTTGTCGCCCCTCCACTGCGCGATGGACGCATGCGGTTCCATCATCGCGTGCGACTCGTCGGGGGTGGTGTAGGTCGCATCGAGCTGCACCGGGGCCGCGGCAAAGGCGCCGGAAAAATCGCCGGTCTTCGTTTCCGGCTCGCCGGAAAACGGATTGGGCTTGGGCATCTGCGCCGCATCCTTCTCGGCGGCCAGGTCGAAGCGGCCCTGTGCGCGCGTGTACTCGATGCGCACCAGCTGCGCCGCGGCACGCGCCTGCTCGAAGGTCTGTGCCACCACGAGCGCGACGGCCTGGTGGTAGTGGTCGATCTCGGGTCCGCCGATGAGCTTGGCGGTATTGAAGTCGCCCTTGCCGAGCTTGCCGGCGTTGCGCGCGGTGACGATGGCCAGCACGCCAGGCGCCGCGCGCGCGGCATTCAGGTCCATCGACGCGATGCGGCCCTTGGCAATGCCCGCGCCCACCACATAGCCGTAGGCGGCATTGGGCACCTCGGTATTGCGTTCGTAGGCATAGCGCGCCGAGCCGGTGGTCTTGAGCGGCCCGTCGATCCGGTCGGTGGGCCTGCCGATGACCTTGAGCTGGTCGATGGGATTGGTGGTGGCGGGGGTGTCGAATTTCATATGCTCAGCTCCTCGCTTGCACCAGGGCCGCCGCCAATGCGCGCTCGGCCAGTGGCAACTTGAATGCGTTGTCGTGGGTCGGCTCGGCGCCGGCCAGCAACTGCGCGGTCACCGCCTTCGCGCCCTGCGGCATCGCCGCCTCCGCGGCCTCCACGCGCCACGGCTTGTGCGCCACGCCGCCGAGCGCCACGCGGCCCGAGCCGTCGCGCTGCACGATCGCGGCCACCGACACGAGCGCGAACGCATACGAGGCGCGGTCTCGCACCTTGCGGTAGATCTGCGTGCCGCCGACGGGCTTTGGCAGCGTGACGCCGGTGATCAGTTCGTCGCGCTCGAGCGCGGTCTCGATGTGCGGCGTGTCGCCCGGCAGCCGGTGGAAATCGGCGATCGGGATCACGCGCGTGCGGCCGTCGGGACGCACCGTCTCCACGGCCGCGTCGAGCACGCGCATCGCCACCGCCATGTCGCTCGGATGCGTCGCGATGCAGGCCTTGCTCGTGCCGATCACGGCGTGCTGCCGCGTGATGCCGCCGATGGCGCTGCAGCCGCTGCCGGGCTGGCGCTTGTTGCAGGGCTGGTTCGTGTCGTAGAAGTAGGGGCAGCGGGTGCGCTGCAGCAGGTTGCCCGCGGTGGTCGCCTTGTTGCGCAACTGGCCCGAGGCGCCGGCCAGCAGCGCGCGCGACAGCACGCCGTAGTCGCGGCGCACGCGCTCGTCGGCGGCCAGGTCGGTGTTGCGCACCATGGCGCCGATGCGCAGCCCGCCTTCCGCGGCCGGCTCGATCTTGTCCAGCGCCAGGCCGTTCACGTCGACCAGGTGCGTGGGCGCCTCGATCTGCAGTTTCATGAGGTCGAGCAGGTTGGTGCCGCCCGCGATGAACTTGGCGCCCGGGCTGCGTGCCACGGCCGCCGCGGCCTGCGCCGGCGATTGCGCACGTTCATAGGTGAAGGGCTTCATGTCCGGCTCCCCGCCACTTCGGTGATGGCATCGACGATGTTGGAGTACGCGCCGCAGCGGCAGATGTTGCCGCTCATGCGCTCGCGCAGTTCGTCGGCCGACAGCAGCGGCCGCGCGGTGAGATCGGCGCTCACGTGGCTCGGTACGCCGCGCTTGATCTCGTCGAGCACGGCCACTGCAGAGCAGATCTGCCCCGGCGTGCAGTAGCCGCACTGGTAGCCGTCATGCTTGACGAAGGCCGCCTGCAGCGGGTGCATGTTCTGCGGCGTGCCGAGTCCTTCGATGGTGGTGATCTGGCCGCCGTCGTGCATCACGGCGAGCGAGAGGCAGGCGTTGATCCGGCGGCCGTCGGCAATGACCGTGCAGGCGCCGCACTGGCCATGGTCGCAGCCCTTCTTGGTGCCGCCAAGGTGCAGGTGTTCGCGCAGCGCATCGAGCAGGGTCGTGCGCGTATCGAGCTCCAGCGAATGCGATTGGCCGTTGACGTTGAGCGAGACCTTGGCATGCGGGATGGACGATGCCGATGCGCTCGCGGAAGACGCAGCCGGCGCCGCCACGGCGGGCCCCGGCGAGGAGACGGCCGCGGCCGTGGCCGCGCCGACGATGAGCGCGCCGCGTCGCGAGATCAAGGGGGTGGTGGGACTGTCCATGTCGGCTCCTGTTGTTCGAAGTTCGGGCAGGTCGTGGGGAGATCGAAGCGCCGCCTCGAAGCGGGCGCCCTGATGATCATTTTTCTTGAGCCGCGCGTCGATTGCTAGCGCATTCCGCTCGTTTTCTTGCCCGATCCGCTGAGGCTCCAACGCGCTGTGGACCTAAGTTTTCATGCGGGCTTCGCCAGCCCCAGACCGCGTGCGTCGATGCCCCTGGCTCGTCCGCGCAGCACGCCGATGTCGCGCTTGGGCGGGGCGCCGAACAGGCGGCTGTATTCGCGGCTGAACTGGGACGGGCTTTCGTAGCCGACCCTGAAGGCCGCACTCGCCGCATCGAGGTGCTCGTTGAGCATCAGCCGTTTCGCTTCGTTCAGTCGCAGCCACTTCTGGTACTGCAGCGGGCTCATCGCGGTGAGCTGCCGGAAGTGATGATGGAAGGTCGGTGCGCTCATCTGCACGCGGTCCGCGAGCTCATCGACGCGAAGCGGCAAGGCGTAGTTCAGTTTGAGCCAGTCGATGGCCTTCGCAATCCGGTGGCCCTGCCCGTCCACGGAGGCAATCTGCCGCAGCTTGCCCGCCTGGTCGCTCCCCAGCAGCCGGAAGTGGATCTCGCGATGGATCATCGGTGCGAGAACGGGAATCGCCCCGGGCTCGTCCAGCAGCTCGAGCAGGCGTGCGATCGGCGCCAGCAGCGCCGGCGTCGCCATGCCGATGCCCACGCCCGCGCCCGCGGAGCGATCGCGATGCGGCGGCAGGCCGCCCTGTGCGATCAGCTCGGCCAGCACGCGCACGTCCAGCTTCAGCACCAGTCCGACGCAAGGCTGCTGCGGGCTCGCCACCCTCACCTCCGAATTGGCGGGCAGGTTCAGCGAGGTGACGAGGAATTGCGAGGTGTCATAAGGATAGGCCTCGCCACCGACCCACATCTGCTTGGCGCCCTGGGCGACGAGGACGATGCTCGGCTCGACCATGCAGACCGCGGGCGGCGCGGGCGACTCGCGCCGGAACAGCGCGAGGCCGGGAATCGGGGTGTCGAAGTCGCCCGCGCCCGGCGTTCGCGCGGCGATGATCCGCGCCATCGCTTCCTGCAGCAATTTGCACTGCGCGGCCGCGTCGGGGTGTCTGGGTGCCATGTTGCTCGGAGTCTCCGCAAAAGACTCTAACCCGTGCCGCCAGGCTTCATCTACAAACGCGGGCCGAGACCATCGGATCAGGCAAGAAATCCAGCGGACTGCGCAAGGGTGCGACGAGGCCTACGAGCGCATGCTGAAGGGCGACGTCAAGTACCGCTTCGTGATCGACAACGCCACGTTGGCGGCGGGCCGAGCCCGCTCGCGCGGCGCCTCTACCCGGGTCGGGGACTTTTTGCCTCGCGTGCGTGGAGTTGCGGCCGCCTGCCTTCACGCTCCTTCGCGGCCCGCACCTGCTTCGACATCGACGACACCACCTTGGCCCACTCTTCCGGCGTGAGCAGCAGCGCCGTCTGCGAATGCAGGAGCGTGTCCTCCTTGTCCAGGTGCACGTACATGATTTGCCGGTGCTGCTGCAACAGGGAATCGGCCTCCGCCGACGCGGCCGCGTCGCCGGCCTCGGCACGCTTCAGTGCGGCCTTGGCCCGCGCGAGCAGGCGGGCGCAGCGTTCGCTTTCCGCATCGAGCTGCTCGAGAAGCCGGTCGGCCTCGTCGGACCTGCCACGCAGCATGTCCAGCATGACGACGCCCTTGGGGCGATGCGTGGATTCCTCGAAGGCCTGGAACCGTTCGATCACCCGTATCGCGGACGACGCCCGGCGCTGAACGCATGCCCCGGCCTCCCCCGTGCTTGCCGCGGCGTCCAGGCGGCGCAGCAACTCCCGGCTGCGAGCGTGCTCGGCGCGCAAGATGGCCCACGCGCATTCGGCTGCCAACATGCATTCATCTCCTTGGGACCAGCGAACTGCTCTCCAATGTCGTCTGCGGAACTGAACGTCTAACACCATCGTTCTACAGCGTTGCGCGCGGTCCTGCAAGCGGACGCAGCCCCGACCCGGATCGACTCAGCCGGCTGAACGGAGATGGCGCATCGGAAGGATTTCGTAACGTGCGGCGCCGGCCGCCACCATCGGATCTTGCGACGTCAACGCGGCCATGTCTTCATCGTCGCCGACCTGGTAGAGCGACAGGCCCCACCCTCCCGCCGGATCGTCCACCGGGCCGTGCGCCACCACGATGCCCTTGGCGAGCAGATCGTTCAGGAAGGCGCCGTGGGCTTTCATCAGGTCGATTTCCGCGGCCGACATCGTTGCAAGAAAGTCGGCGCGCAGAGGCAGGAACTTGCACAGGTAGTATTTCATCGGGATTCCTTCAAAGAAGCGCGGTGTAACGCAGCTTGCGCGCTGCATCAGTCGCCGCCGTGACCCACGCCCATGCCGGGGGCGGAGACCGGAAGCCGCTGGTCACTCCCCGTCGAGGCGGTCGCGCCGCATGGCACGCCAGAGCGCCAGGTCGTAGGAAATCTTGAGCAGCCCGCAGGCAATGAGCGGCAGCGAAATCCACCCGGCGGCAAACAGCGCGCCGCTGAGCGTCGGGCTGATGGCCGCGGCCAGGCTGCGCGGCACGGCCGTGAAGCTTGCCGCGGCGCTGCGTTCCGCCGGCGTCACCACGGCCATCACGTAAGCCGTTCGCGTGGGCACGTCCATCGAGGACAGCGCGCTGCGAACCATCAGCAGGCCGAGCGCGATCGGCAGGTTGGGCGCCAGCGCCGCCAGCACCAGGCAGACATTGGCCGGCAGGTGCGTGAAGACCATGGTGTTGAGCAGGCCAATGCGTTGCGCGACCACCGGCGCCGCGAGCTGCGAGGCTGCGCCGAGCAGGCCGGTCCAGAAGAAGAACACACCGGCCTGCGTCAGCGAGAAGCCGAACCGCTCCAGCAGCCACAGCGACATGAGCGCGTTGACCATCAGCCCGCCCGCAAATGCATCGACGCTGAAGAGTGCGGCCAACCGCACCACGATGCGGCGCGAGGGGCCCAGAGGGGCCGGTGCGACAGGCGTGCTGTCCGCGTTGCCGGCACCGGCTTGTGCCGGCAGATTGCGGTAGAGCCAGAACACGGCGAGGCCGATCGCGCCGTAGAAGACGAACATGCCGCGCAAGGCATCGAGCCGCGCGAGCTCGCTGTGGCGGACCAGCCAGTCCGGCACCGCCGCCGCCAGTGCGCCCAACGCTGCACACAAGGCACCCAGGAGGCTGTAGCGCGCGAACAGCGCCGTGCGCGCATGGCCCTTGGCCGCCGCGGCGAGGCGGGCATGCTCGAGCGGTAGAAACACGCTGACGTCGCCCGAGCTGGGATTGAGCGTGCCGACCAGCGCGACGATCAGCAACGGCCAGAACGACGACAGGCCCGCAAAGCCCAGGCCCGTGGCCGCCATCAGCAAGGCCGCGCCGCGAAGCAATCGACCGCCGGCGAATCGGTAGCCCCAGGCGCCGACCGCGAGGGTGGCGAGCGCGGAACCCAGCATCGTGGCCGTGCTGACGATGCCCACCTCGAGCGTTCCGAGGCCGATCGACAGCAGGTAGGCCGGCAGCAGCACCGCCATGTACCCGTCGCCGAAGGCGCGCAGCCCGCGTGCGGCAAGCAGCGGCAAGGCGCCGGGATCGACGCCGGCCGGCAGCAGGCGCGCCAGAACGTTTGCGGAGCGGGACAAGGGCGTGGCACTCATCGCGCCTCCTTCAGCAGGGAGTGGGGAGGCGCGCAGAAAGCGAAGTGAGGTGCGTCAGGCAAGGCGGTGTCCACGAAATAGCTCCGTTGAGAGTCACCAGCGCTTGGACGGGACACCGTCTGACCTTGCAGAACGGGAGGCTGTTTTCCCGTGGGAAGATCGTAGCAGAGCGGATCGTTGCGGGACCCTTCATCACCCGGAGGCCTCGGGCGGCATCGCCTCGAAGCCGGGCAGCTTGCGCAGCAACGCGGTCATCGACTTCGCGGCGTACGTCGGTACGTCGGCGATGTCCACCCACCGGAACTGGTCCACTTCGGGCGTCATCGCGCCCGAGGCATGGTGAGGAAAGAAGCTGGTGCACTTGCATGCCGTGATGTCGCAGTCGCGCGTGTGCAGGACGACGCGGAACAGGTGCAGATCCTTGCGTGCCAGGTACGGCATGCGGCCCAGCTCCTCCATCGAATCCGCAATCAGTTCGATGCCCGTCTCTTCGCGGACTTCGCGAACGGCCGCCTCGCGCGCCGACTCGCCTGCCTCCGCGCCGCCTTTCGGAATGTCCCAGTGCTTCTGGCCCGTCGCATGGGCCAGCAGCAGTTGGCCTTGCTCGTTGAAGATGAGCACGCCATAGGAGGTGGTTTTCATAGCCCTCCGATTGTCGCCACGTGACACGAGGCGCGCCACGCCCGCGCCCCGGCCGCGAGCGGCGGCTCCCTGCTATCCCGCCACACTTGTTACTCCCTGACTTTCGGCAAGCCGCGCCAAACTGCCTCTCCCGGCTCGCGAACGAGCGATGAGCAAACCGCGGGTGCCGCGCGTTGGAACGAAGCGTGGACATCCGCCCAACCAGGAGATTGCAGCAATGAGTACCTCGACCAGGAACGAACCCCAGGGCGTGACGCCCGCCATGCAGACACCGCCCGTGGTGTCGCCGCAGGCGTGGGAGGCGGCGCGCGCGCAACTGCTCGTGAAGGAAAAGGCCCAGACCCGCGCACGCGACGCGCTGGCCGCCGAGCGCCGTCGGATGCCGTGGATGGCGGTCGAGCAGACGTATGCCTTCGAAGGGCCCGCGGGCAAGGCCACTTTGCCCGACCTGTTCGAAGGGCGCCGCCAGTTGATCGTCTACCGCGCCTTCTTCGAGCCGGGCGTATTCGGCTGGCCCGACCACGCCTGCCGCGGCTGCTCGATGGTGGCCGACCAGGTGGCGCACGTGGCCCACCTGAACGCGCGCGACACCACCCTCGTCTTCGTCTCGCGTGCGCCGCAGGCGGACATCGCGCGGCTCAAGGCGCGCATGGGCTGGGAGATTCCGTGGTTCACCCTCACCGACAGCTTCGACGCCGACTTCGGCGTCCACGAGTGGCACGGCACCAACGTGTTCTACCGCGATGGCGGCCGCGTGTTCCGCACCTACTTCCTCAACAACCGCGGCGACGAGCAGATGGGCAATACCTGGAACTACCTGGACATCACGCCGCTGGGCCGGCAGGAGGTCTGGGAAGACTCGCCTCCAGGCTATCCGCAGACGCCGACCTACAAGTGGTGGAACTGGCACGACAACTACGAAGCGGAAGCCGTGCCCGACAAGAAATGGGTCGAGGTGACGGACGCCGGCGAGGCGGCATTCCGGGCGCAAAGCCGGTGAAAGGCGCGCCGCCGCGTTCCTGACCTGGGAATCCGCACGCGCGGCGGCGCTTCGAATCGTCAGCATCCCCCGTCGAAGCGGCGAAACCCACAGCGCTTTCGACGATCTGCTCTCTGGCAATTGCCAGCCACCCCTTCTACATTTTTCTTCATGGAGCGATGTGCTCCCTGGAGAAACAAAAATGTCGAAGCAGCTACAACTCAACAGCGTCCTGGTGCTGGGTGCCGGCAAGGTGGGCAGCACGGTGGCAGACATGGTGGCCGAGTACCACCGCGCGCCCGTCACGCTGGCCGATCTGCGCGCCGGCGAGCCGTCCGTCGATCCGCTGGTGCGCCGGATCACGCTGAACGTCGAAGACGACGCCGCGCTTGCGCGCGAACTGGCCTCGCACACCGTGGTCATCAACGCATTGCCCTTCTTCCTGGCCGCGCGCGTGGCCACACAGGCGGCCAGGCTCGGCGTGCACTATTTCGACCTCACGGAAGACGTGGCTGCAACCCACGCCATCCGCCAGCTGTCCGGCGAAGCCACGTCGGTGCTGATGCCGCAAAGCGGCCTCGCGCCGGGCGTGGTCGGCATGCTCGGCGGCCACCTGGCAGAACACTTCGACGAGCTGTACGACCTGCGCCTTCGCGTCGGCGCGCTCACGCGCAATGCCACCAACGCCCTGCGCTACAACTTCACCTGGAGCATCGACGGCGTCATCAACGAGTACTGCAATGCCTGCGACGCGATTGTCAACGGCCAGCTCGTTTCGGTGCAGCCGCTCGAGGGCCATGAGACCTTCACGCTGGACGCGGAGGCCTTCGAGGCCTTCAACACGTCGGGCGGCCTGGGCACGCTGTGCGAAACGCTGCACGGCAAGGTGCGCAACCTCGACTACAAGACCATCCGCTATCCGGGCCATCGCGACGCAATGAACTTCCTGCTGCACGACCTGCGCCTGATCGAGCGGCGCGACCTCCTGCGCCAGGTGCTGGAGCACGCGGTGCCGCACAGCCGCGAAGACGTCGTCATCGTGTTCGCCTCGGCATCGGGCATGCGCGGCGGGCGGTTCGAACAGGAGACGCGCGTGGGCCGCGTCTTCGGCGCCACGCTTCGCGGCAAGGAGCGCACGGCCATCGAGCTCACCACGGCCGCTGGCGTGGTCGGCGTGCTCGAACTGGTGCTGGAAGGCAAGCTGCCGCAAGCCGGCTTCGTCGGGCAGGAGCAGGCACGTCTCGAGGAGTTCCTTGCGACGCGTGTGGGCCACTACTACAAGGGCCTCGGCGTGAGCGCATTGCCGATGAGCCCCATGCACCCGGAGCTCGCCGAAGCCTGAGCGGGCTGTGCGGTCCCGCGGCGGGGAGCACCCCTCCCCATAACGCCGCGGGGGGTCTTTTTCTCATCCTTTTCTCTTTCAATCCCGGACTGGAGTTTTGCCATGCGTGGTGCAGACGTGCTCGTGCAGATGTTGATCAACTACGGCGTCGACGTTCTCTTTGGTGTGCCCGGCGACACCAACGTGCCTTTCTACGAGGCGCTTCAACGCCGCGAGGGCGACATCGAGCATGTGATGGCGCGCGACGAGCGCTCCGCCGGCTACATGGCCGACGCCTACGCGCGGCTGACCGACAAGCCGGGCATCTTCGAATGCCCCTCGGGCGCCGGTGCCATGTACTCGCTGCCGCCGCTGGCGGAATCGAACGCGTCGTCGGTGCCGGTCATCCTGCTGACCATCGACCTCCCGCTGCCGGGCGAAGGCCGCGGCATGATCACCGAACTCGACTGCGCCCGGCTCTTCGAGCCTGTCACGAAGATGTCGGTGCAGGTGAAGTCGCCCGAGAAGCTGCCCGAGATCGTCCGGCGCGCGTTCCGCGTCGCCTGCTCAGGCACACCCGGCGCCGTGCACCTGCAGATCCCGGAAGACATGCTGCTCGCAGACATCGATCTGGCCACGGTCTCGCTGCACGCCGAGCCCGAATGCAAGACCTTCCCCGCCTATCCGATGGCGCCCGCGCCGGGCAAGGTGGGCGAGCTCTTCTCGCTGCTGCGCAAGGCCTCGAAGCCGCTGTTCGTCGCGGGCGGGGGCGTGAACCGCTCCTGCGCGGGCAGCGCCCTGACCGATGTGGCCGCCAGGCTCAACGTGCCCGTGGTCAACACGATCACCGGCCAGGGCGCACTGCCCGACGACCATCGGCTGGCCATCGGCGTGATCGGCGACAACGGCTTTCATCCGCACGCCAACCGCGCCCTGGAGGAATCGGACCTCGTGATCTTCGTCGGCTCGCGCATGGGCTCCGTCGTCACGGTCGGGTGGACCTTTCCCAAGTCGACGCTCAACCAGCGCGTGGTGCAGATCGACATCAACCCGGAGCGCCTTGCGAACAATTACGAGAACCTGCTCTCGATTGCCGCCGATGCGCAGCTGGTCCTGGCGCAGATCCTGGCGCAGGCGCCCGCCGATTTCGATGCTTCCAGGCATACCCCCTGGGTCGATCACCTGAACGCCTACCGCGCGAACTTCTGGGACCATGCCGAGAGCGTGTTGTCGCTGGACCAGGTGCCGCTGCGGCCGGAGCGTGTCGTGCGCGAGTTCGGCAACCGCCTCGCCCGGCACGGCAAGGCCGTGCACATCCTTTCGGACGCCGGCACGCCCACGCCATATATGACGCGCTTCCTGCGCATCGGCGACCGCCGCACCCGGTTCGTGATTCCGCGCGCCTTCGGCGGCCTGGGCTCCGCGATTCCCGCGGTGGTCGGCGCCTGGTATGCCGACAAGACTCGGCGGCCGATCGGGATGTTCGGCGACGGCTCCTTCAACATGACCGTCGGCGAACTCGAGACGCTGGTGCGCAAGAAGGTGCCGGCGCTGCTCATGCTGTTCAACAACGGCTGCTTCGGCTGGATCAAGGGGCTGCACCGGCTCAAGGGGCACGACGAATGCTTCGGCGTCGATTTTCTGCCGCCGCGCGGCCAGGCCATCGCCGAAGCCTTCGGCCTCAGGGCCTGGACGGCCAGCACGCCCGACGAGCTGATCCGGGCGCTCGACGAAGCCTTCGATTGCGATGGCCCCTGCCTCATCGACATTCACATCGAGTCGCTCGCGGACCGGGTGCCTCCCGTCTATTCATGGCTGGCCAGGAAGAAGCTCGACCCCCTGGCGCTGGCGCCGGAAGACGTGGCCTACCTCTAGTCCGCTCAGGGTCCGCGAGGCCGGCGGTTCACAATAGACTTTTCGCCCAATGAACTGATTGGCCTGGATGAAGAACACTGTTGCCGTGCTGGGCGCCGGAATGGTCGGCGTGTCGTGTGCTCTCGAACTCCAGCGGCGGGGTTTCGACGTGACGGTGTTCGACAGGACCACGCCGGGCCGCGAGACCTCCTACGGCAATGCCGGGGTGATTGCCCGCAGCTCGCTGATGCCGTTCAACCATCCGGGCTTGTGGGCCGCGCTTCCCAGGCTGCTGAAGAACAAGGCCGCCAGCTTTCGCTACGACCCGCTCTTTCTTGCCAAGAACCTGCCCTGGGCGCTGAGCTTCCTTGCGAACACCCGCGCGGCCGTCTTCCATGAAACCACCGCGGCGCTCGACGCGCTGATTCGGCTTTCGACGGCGGAGCACCAGCGGCTGCTCGGCGAAGCAGGCGCGGCGCATCGCCTGCGCATGAACGGATGGCTCTTTCTCTACCGCAGCGAGGAAGGCTTTCGCGGCAGCCAGCAATCCCGCGACACCTTCGACAACTTCGGCATCTCGACGCAAGTGCTCGATGCAGGAGCGCTCGCCGACCTCGAACCGCATCTGAAGCCGCTGTTCCCGCGCGCCCTCTGGATCCGCGACACCGCATCGGTGGACAGTCCGGGCCGGGTGGTGGAGGCCTATGCGCGGCTCTTCACCGCACGCGGCGGCCGCATCGTGCAGGCTTCGATCGACGGGCTTCGACGATCGGCCAACGGCGATGCTGCCTGGCACGTGACAGAGGAAGGCGGCGCGGCTCACGAAGCCTCGCGCGTGGTGCTCGCACTGGGCCCCTGGACACGGGAGTTCGCGAAGACATCGCTTGGCCTGTCGGTGCCCATGGCCTTCGAGCGCGGCTACCACATGCACTACGGGGCGACTGGCGGTGCCACGCTCGGGCGCCCCGTCTACGATACCGGCGGCGGCTATGTGCTCTCGCCGATGGAACAGGGCCTGCGCCTGTCGACCGGCGTGCAGCTGGCCGATCGCGCAGCGCCGCCCGATCTCGCTCAACTGGGCCTGGCCGAACTGGCCGCGCGCGAGGCCTTTCCCCTCGATGTGCGCCTGGACGGGAAAGCCTGGCTCGGCAGCCGACCGACACTGCCTGACAGCCGCCCCATCATCGGCGAATGCCCCGGCCGCACCGGCCTGTGGCTCGCATTCGGCCATCAGCACATCGGCTTCAACACCGGCCCGGGCACGGCCGCGCTCCTTGGATCGATGATGGCTGGCGAAGCCTGCGCGTTCGATCCGGCGCCATTTCGGCCGTCGCGCTTCTTGCGCTGAGGCCAGCACCTTCTCATCGCGCGAGCACGGGTGCGTGCAGCGCTCGCCTCGGGCAACCAGATCGTCGCAAACGGACGTTTCAGCGGTCGTGCATGACGATATGACGAGAACTTCGTGCCGTACCGACGAAGTGTCTCGTTGCTTGTGACTATCACGGCTCCTAGACTTTCAACGCGCTGGAAAGCTCCCTCGCAATTGTTCATTGGCATGCCTTTTGTTGGAGATACCGTGGTCATCAAACGAGCCTTCATCCGCATCCTTGTCGCGCTGGCGAGCGCATGCACCCTGACCCTTGGCTTCGCTCAGGAAGCGGAAAGTTCGATGGCTCGCATCCAGCGGACCAAGCTGCTTCGCGTGGGCGCGATCGCGGGCGCGATTCCCTACTTCAACAAGGACCTGGTCTCGGGCAAATGGGAAGGCTTCGGTCCCGATTTTTCCGAGAGCCTCGCCGCAAAGCTGGGCGCCAAGGTCGAATACGTGGAAACGACCTGGGGCAATGCGGTGCTCGACCTGCAGTCGAACAAGATCGACGCGATGTTCGGCATGGCGCCCACGCCGGCGCGCAAGGAGGTGGTGAACTTCTCCGACACACTCTTCGACAACACCTACACCGCCGTGTGCAAGAAGGGTTTCCCGACCAGGACGTGGGAGCAGCTGAACGCGCCTGAAAACAAGATCGTGGTGGACGTGGGTTCGAGCCACGACCAGCTGGCCACGCGCATTCTCCCGAAGGCCGAAGTGCAACGTCTCGAGAACTCCGGCTCCGCGACGCTCGCGCTGCAGGCAGGCCGTGCCGACTGCCAGATCCTCGTGATCCTGCTCGCGCAGCCGCTGCTGGCCAAGCGTGCGAATGTCGGCGTGATGCAGATCCCCACGCCGGTCTACACCGCGCCCGTGAGCATCGGCCTTCGCAAGGAAGCCGATCCCGCGATGCAGACGGCGGTCAACGCCTGGCTGGGTGAAGTGCGTGCCAAGGGCGAAGTCCGCGGCGTGATCCTGAAGAACATGGAAAAGCTCGCGGGCGTGCCTGCCAGCGCATTCCCGCCCGAAATCAAGTTCTGAAGCAAGCCCCCCATGGAATACGCCGAATCGCAGGGATCAGCCAAGTCGCGGTCTCGACTGGGCATCGCCCTGATGGTGGTTCTCGCGCTTGCCGGGGCGTGGGCCTTGGTCAAGCACTACGCCGGCGCGAGTGCCGCTTCCGCCGGCTACGACTGGGACTTCAACGTGCTCTGGAAGTACCGGTCGCTCCTCCTCAGCGGGCTGCTCTACACGCTGCTCTTCACGGTGGTGTGCGTGTTGCTCGGGCTGCTGGTGGGCCTGGTCACGGGGCTGGGACGGCTTTCGACCAATCCGTACATCACGGTGCCGCTGCGGGCCTACATCGAGGTGTTCCGGTGCACGCCGGTGCTGGTGCAGCTGGTGTGGTTCTACTACGCGCTGCCCGTGCTCACCGGGCTCGAACTGTCGGCCACGGCCGCCGCCACCCTTTGCCTCACGCTCTATGGCGGCGCGTTCTATTCCGAGATCGTGCGCGGCGGCATCATCTCGATCGACGCGGGGCAGACTGAAGCCGGCAAGGCACTGGGCATGACCCGGCTGCAGCTGCATCGCCGCGTCGTGCTTCCGCAGGCGTTCAAGAAGATGGTGCCGCCGCTGATGAACCAGTCGATCATGCAGCTGAAAAACACCTCGCTGCTCTCGGTGCTGGCCGTGCCGGACCTGCTGTACCAGGGCCAGGTGATCGCGCACGACACCTACCGCCCGCTCGAGCTCTACACCTTCATCGCGATCGCCTACTTCGCCGTGCTCCTGCCCGTGACGATCTGGGCCAAGCGAATGGAATACGGCGCCGCCAAGGAAGCCTGACATGAACCAAGCCGTGATCGAGATCGCATGCCTTCGCAAATCCTTCGGCGGCCAGGCCGTCCTCAAGGACATCTCGCTGAAGATCGAACGCGGACAGGTGGTCGCCATGATCGGGCCCTCCGGCTCCGGCAAGTCCACGCTGCTTCGTTGCATCAACCTGCTGACGATCCCCGACGGCGGGCGAATCGCCGTCGGCGACCAGACGATCCGGTTCAGCGGCAAGGACACCGCGCTGCCGGGCGAGCGCAAGCTCGCCCGGTTCCGCGCCTCCACGGGCATGGTGTTCCAGCACTTCAACCTGTTCCCGCACATGACCGCGCTGCAGAATGTCATGGAAGGCCCCGTCACGGTGTTGAAGACCCCGAAAGCGCAGGCCGCAGCGGAGGCCCGGTCGCTGCTGCAGAAGGTGGGGCTGCTCGATCGCGCCGACTACCATCCCGACAAACTTTCCGGCGGGCAGAAGCAGCGCGTGGCCATCGCACGCGCGCTGGCGATGAAACCGAACGTCATGCTGTTCGACGAGGCCACATCGGCACTGGACCCCGAGCTCGTTGGCGAAGTGCTGAGCGTCATCAAGGGTCTGGCGAAGGAAGGCATGACCATGATCCTGGTCACCCACGAGATCGGCTTTGCGCGCGAGGTGGCCGATCAGGTGATCTTCATGCGCGACGGCGTGGTGGCCGAGTGCGGCCCGCCGGGCATCGTGATCGACAACCCGCAGCAGGAGTCGACGCGTGCGTTCCTCGGCCGCTTCAAGGCCACCGCGGGCACGCCCGAGCCGGCCGCCGCGTAGTGGCCGGCGGCGCGCCCGGCATGTGGCACCAGGGGCGCTGCCATTGCGGCGCGGTGCGGTTTGAATTCATGCCGGCGCGGTTGACGGGGGTGATCTGCAATTGCAGCTATTGCGTGCGCAAGGCAGCATTGCATCATCGCGTGCCGGCCGAGGACTTTCGCCTTCTCAGGGGCGGGGAGCGGCTGTCGCTGTACCAGTTCGGCACGATGCGTGCCCGCCATCTTTTTTGCAGCGGGTGCGGCATCCATACGCATTGCCATCCACGCTCGGCGCCCGAGCAGATCAACGTCAACCTGCACTGCGTCGACGCGCTGCAGGGCGCACTGCTCGAAGTCTCGCTTCACGAGGGCCGCGGGTGGGCCGCATGACGGGCCATTCGCGCACTGCCGTAGCATCCCGGTCAAATCACCCCTATTCGAGGAGGCCGTGCGATGGATGGAAGACTGGATGACCTGGACCGACACCTGCTGAGCCTGCTGCAGGCCAACGCCCGCGAGCCCGCCGCCAACCTGGCGCGAAAGCTCAAGATCGCGCGCACCACGGTGGTCGCGCGCATCGCGCGGCTCGAGCGCGACGGCGTCGTGGCGGGCTACGGCGTGCGTCTCGGGCAGAGGCTGGAGCATGCCGCGGTGCGGGCGATCTGCGGCATCAGCGTCAATGCGAGAAGCGCACCGGCCGTGATCCGGGCGCTCGAGCGCCTGCCGGAGGTGGAAGAGCTCTCGGCCGTGAGCGGACAGTTCGACTACATGGTCTTCCTGCGCTGCGAAACACCCGAGAAACTGGACGTGCTGCTGGATCAGCTCGGTCAGCTCGACGGCATTCACCAGACACAGACCTCCATCGTGCTGAGCCGCAAGATCGACCGGCGAAGCGCCATTCCGTCCGTGCCGGCGCCCGTGCCATGAACGCGACGGCGCCCGGCTTTCTTGGCGTGCTGATGCTCGACACGCGCTTTCCACGGCCGCCGGGCGACGTGGGCAACCCGGAGACTTACGCGCGTGCCGGCATTCCCGTGCGCTTTCTCACCGTGCGAGGCGCGTCGCCCCGGCGCATCGTCGAGGAGGCCGACCCGCGCCTGATCCAGCCATTCATCGATGCCGCAATTCGCCTGGCGGCCGAAGGCGCATCGATGATCACCACCAGCTGCGGTTTCCTGGCCGCCTACCAGGACCTGCTTTCGCAGGCCGTGCCGGTGCCCGTTCTGGCCTCGAGCCTGCTGCAGGTGCGGCGTTTCGCCAACCCGGGCATCGTGACCTTCGATGCCGATTCGCTCACGCCGCGCATCCTGCAAGCGGCCGGTGTGCCGGCGCGAACGCCGATTGCGGGCCTGCGCCCGGGCTGCGAACTCCACCGCCGCATCCTGGACAACGACGCGGTGCTCGATCTGGCGGAGGCGCGGCGCGACGTGATCGATGCGGCCCAGCGCTTGATCGAGGCGTCTCCCGCCGTCGAGGACATCGTGCTCGAGTGCACGAACATGCCGCCCTACCGCGACAGCGTGGCCGCCGCGGTGGGCCGCCGGGTGCATGACATCGAGACGCTGATCCTGGACGCATGGCGCAGCCGGCACACGGAGCAGCATCCGCGCAGTTAGTTCAGACTACGGGGAATGCACTCCCTGATGCTGCCAACCGGATTCCGGCGCGGTGCCTGTGCCGCAGCGCTGCTTCTTGAAACGTCTGTTGCAGGCGCGCATGTGCCGCAGCCCGATGCCGCCGTGCCCGCGATCGGATGGAGCTTCGAGCCCTGGGTGCTGGCCTGTCTCGGCGCGAGTCTCCTGCTGTACGCGGCCGGCCTGCTGCGCCTGTGGCGCAAGGCGGGCGCGGGTCGTGGCCTCGGCGCGTCGCGCGCCGCCTCGTTCGGCGCGGGCTGGCTCGCGCTGGTGCTGGCGCTGGTCTCGCCGCTCGATGCGCTCGGCGGTCATCTGTTTTCGGCGCACATGGTGCAGCATGAGGTGCTCATGATCCTTGCGGCGCCGCTGCTCGTGATCGGCCGGCCGTTGGCGGTCTGGACCTGGGCGCTGCCGGTCGCCTGGCGCGCGCCGGTGGGGCGCCTGGTGCGGCAGCCGGCGGTGGCGGCCACCTGGGACGTGCTGACCTACGCGCCGGTTGCCTGGGCGCTGCACGGGCTCGCGCTCTGGGTCTGGCACCTGCCGCCGTTCTTCGAGGCCGCGCTGCACAGCCAGGCGATTCACACGCTGCAGCATGCGAGCTTTCTTGCGACGGCGCTGCTGTTCTGGTGGCCGCCGCTCGGCGGCGCCTCGCGTGCGGGACACGGCAGCTCGATGCTGTATCTCTTCACGACCATGGTGCACACCGGCGCCCTCGGCGCGCTGCTGACTTTTTCGACCGTGCCCTGGTATCCGGCCTATGGCGCCAGCACGCCGGCGCTCGGCTTCGACCTGCTCGAAGACCAGCGGCTCGGCGGACTGATCATGTGGGTGCCGGCCGGGCTCGCCTACCTGGTGGTGGCGCTCGCGGCGGCCGCGCGCCTGCTGCAAGGCGAAGGCGCACGCACTCCCGGGGCCGTGCCACCAGGCTGAGCTGCCGGGCGCTCCCGCTCATCAATAGCTGCCGATGACCTGTCGGCTTGCCGCCCTACAGCGGCCGGCTCATGCATTGCTATGTTGCTGGTACTCCCATGTCGGACTGTCGGTCCATGCGAAGCCACAACCACACACAGAAGCAAAGCGCGGGATGGATCGGCCTGTTGCTGATGGGCAGCCTCTTGCATTGCGCGTCCGTGCCGGCGCAGCCCACCGCTCCGGCGGATGCGCCGCCTCCGGGCGAGGGCGAATGGACCATGCCCGCACGGGACCATGCGAGCACGCGCTACAGCCCGCTTGCCCAGATCACGGCCGCCAACGTTGCCACGCTGCAGCCGGCCTTCACCTTCTCCACCGGCGTGGTGCGCGGACACGAGGCCGCGCCGCTGGTGGTCGGCGGCACGATGTACATCGTGGGTCCGTACCCCAACGTGCTCTTCGCGCTCGATCTCACCAGGCTCGGCGCGCCGCTCAAGTGGAAATTCGAGCCCGAGCCTGACGCCGGCTCGCAAGGCGTGGCCTGCTGCGACCAGGTCAACCGCGGCGCCGCCTATGCCGACGGGCGCGTGTTCTTCAACACGCTCGACAACCAGACGATCGCGGTCGATGCGGCCAGCGGTGCGGAGCTCTGGCGCGTGAAGCTCGGCGACATCCGCATCGGCGAAACCATGACGATGGCGCCGCTGGTGGTCAAGGGCAAGGTGCTCGTGGGCAACAGCGGCGGCGAGTTCGGCGTGCGCGGCTGGCTCACGGCGCTCGACGCGGCCACCGGTAAGATCGCGTGGCGCGCATGGAGCACGGGGCCCGACAGCGACGTGCTCATCGGCGCGCAGTTCAAGCCCTTCTATGCGCAGGACCGCGGCAAGGACCTGGGCGTGAGTTCCTGGCCGCCCGAGGCCTGGAAGATCGGTGGCGGCAACGTGTGGGGCTGGGTCTCGTACGACCCCGAGCTGGACCTCATCTACTACGGCACCGCCAATCCCGGGCCGTGGAACCCCGAGCAGCGCCCCGGCGACAACCGGTGGACCGCCGGCATCTTCGCGCGCCGCCCCGACACCGGCGAAGCGGTCTGGTTCTACCAGTTCAGCCCGCACGACCTGCACGACTACGACGGCGTGAACGAGAACATCCTGATCGATGCCGAGGTGGGCGGCAAGGCGCGCAAGGTGCTGGTGCATCCCGACCGCAATGGCCATGTCTACCTCCTGGACCGCGCGAGCGGCGAGGTGCTGTCGGCCAAGCCCTTCGTGAAGGTGACGACCTCCTCGGGCGTGGACCTCAAGACGGGGCGCCTGCGCTACGACCCCACCAAGGAGCCGAAGGTCGGCAGGACCGTCCGCGAGATCTGCCCGGCCTCGCCCGGCGCGAAGGACTGGCAGCCGTCGGCGTATTCGCCGCGCACCCGCCTCGTCTACATCCCGCACCAGAACCTGTGCCAGGACAGCCAGTCCTACCAGGTGAGCTACATCGCAGGCACGCCCTATGTCGGCACTGATGCGAGGATGTATAGCGGACCCGGCGGCCATCGCGGCCGGTTCACCGCATGGGACCCGGTCGCAGGCAAGGCCGCGTGGTCGAAGGAAGAGAATTTCCCGGTCTGGAGCGGTGCGCTCGCCACGGCCGGCGACGTGGTCTTCTACGGCACCATGGACGGCTGGTTCAAGGCGCTCGACGCACACACCGGCGCCCTGCGCTGGCAGTTCAAGACCGACTCCGGAATCATCGGCCAGCCGGTGTCCTACCGCGGCCCCGACGGCAAGCAGTACGTGGCGGTGCTGTCGGGTGTGGGCGGCTGGGCCGGCGCGGTGGTCGCGGGAGACCTGGACGCGCGCGACGGCACCGCCGCACTCGGCTTCGCCAACGCCATGAGAGACCTGCCCACGGCCACGCGCAAGGGCGGCAAGCTGTATGTCTTCAGGCTGCCCGACTGATCTTGCGCGCGCAGTGAGCGCGGCGCTGCTCGTCCTGCTGTGCGCACTGCCGCGTGCCGGCGCGCAGGAGCCCGCTGCCGCCGCGATGCCCGCGGCGCTGCGCGTCTGCGCCGAGCCCGACAACATGCCCTACTCTCGCGACGACCAGGGCGGATTCGAGAACCGCATCGCCCGCCTGATGGCGGACGACCTCGGCCTGCCGCTGCAGTACGAGTGGCTGCCCGACCGCCGCGGCTTCGTGCGCAAGACCATCGGCGCCAACGCCTGCGACGTGGTCATCGGCGTACCGGCGGGAGACGAGCGCCTGCTGACCACGCAGCCCTACTACCGCTCCAGCTATGTTTTCGTGCAGAACGAAACCGGCGCGGCGGCCGCCCGCGCGTTGCGCTCGTTCGACGACACACGGCTTCCGGCGCTGCGCATCGGCGTCCAGCTGATCGGCAACGACCTCGCCGCAACGCCGCCCGGCCACGTGCTGGCGCGGCACGATGCGGTGCGCCACGTGGTGGGCTTCACCGTCTCCGGCGAGACGCCGGCCGCGCAGCGCATGGTCGAAGCGGTGGCGCGCGGCGAGCTCGACGCCGCGGTGATCTGGGGGCCGCAGGCCGGCTACTTCGCGGCCCGCGCCACGCCGCCGCTGCGGCTCACGCCGGCCGCGGCACCGGCCGATCGGGACCTGCCCTTCGCATTCTCGATGGCGATGGGCGTGCGCAAGGACGACGGCGCGATGAAGGCGCGGCTCGACGACTTCATCGCGCGGCGCGGCGCCGACATCGGCCGCATCCTCGACGACTATGCGGTGCCGCGCGTTCCCCTCACGCAGCGGGAGCAGCCATGACGGCCACCTCGCCGCGCCTGGCCGGCATCGCGGTGCTCGCCCTCCTCGCGGCCTTGGCGCTCGGCGGCTGCGAACGCGAGATGCGCCGCTTCGAGACGCCGCCCGACAACAAGGCGAGCCCGCGCCCCGAAGCGCCGAGGACCAGTTCGCTGCAGCCCGCCCAGGCGCGCGACGACCCGGTGCGCCTGCCCGCGGGCAACGGCGAAGGCTATGAAGACAATGCCTACAACGTGAGCCAGGGCAAGCGCCTCTACCGCTGGTACAACTGCGCGGGCTGCCACGCGCAGGGCGGCGGCGGCATGGGGCCGGCGCTCACCGACGACCAGTGGCGCTACGGCGGCGAGCCGGCGCAGATCTTCAGCACCATCGTGCAGGGGCGGCCCAACGGCATGCCTTCGTTCGGGGGTCACCTGAACGAAGACCAGGTGTGGCAGCTCACCGCCTATGTGCGCTCCATGAGCGGCCAGCTGCGCAAGGACGTGGCCCCGGGCCGCGCCGACAGCCTGCAAGGCAACGAACCGGAAGCGGCGCGCGACCGCGAACCGGTGCGGCCGGGGACGAAATGATGGACTCGCTGCACCACGTGCTCGCTCCTTTCGGCCCGCAGGCCGGCCACGTGCACGCGCTGTGGATGCTCACCCTCGCGGTCTGCACCCTGGTCTTCGCGGCCGTGCTCGCGGCCTTGCTGATCGGGCTGATGCGCGCGCGGCGCGGCAATGCGCAAACCGTACCGGACCTCTCCACGGTGGGGCGGCCCGAACCCGGCCGGCGGCACGCGGTGGTCGCGGCGGTCGCCGCTTCCACGCTGCTCCTGCTTGTGCTCATCGCAGCCAGCATCTTCACCGACCGCGCGCTCGCGCGGCTGTCCACCGACGGCGCGCTGCGGCTCGAGGTCACGGCCCACCAGTGGTGGTGGGAAGTGCGCTACGTGGAGCCGCAGGTGGCCGACAGCTTCATCACGGCCAACGAAATCCACGTGCCCACCGGCCGGCCCGTGATCGTCACACTCAAGGCCGACGACGTGATCCACAGCTTCTGGGTGCCGAGCCTCGCGGGCAAGAAGGACCTGATCCCCGGCCGCACCACCACGATGAATTTCCGTGCCGACCGCGAAGGCGTGTACCGCGGCCAGTGCGCGGAGTTCTGCGGCTCCCAGCATGCGCTGATGGCCTTCTTCGTGGTGGCCGACCCGCCCGAGCGCTACCAGGCGTGGGCTGCGGCGCAGCGCCGTTCGGCCGCCGATCCGCCGCCCGGCGCGACGATGCGCGGGCGCGATGTCTTCATGCGCTCCAGCTGCGCGATGTGCCACGCGATCGACGGCACCTCGGCGCAGGCCGTGCGCGGGCCGAACCTCACGCACGTGGCCAGCCGCGGCACGCTGGCCGCGGGCAGCCTGCCCAACGCGCCGGACGCGCTGAAGCGCTGGATCGCCGATCCACAGCAGATCAAGCCCGGCACCTACATGCCGGCCACCCAGCTCTCGCCCGAGGACATGGACGCGCTGGTGGGCTACCTGCAAACCCTGCGCTGACGGACACGCCATGGACCACCACGCCGGCCACGCACCTGCTTCCCGCCTGAAGGACGGCCCGGGCCCGGGCTCGCGCGAAGCCGCCGCGCTCAACGCCACCTGGCGCGACCCGCCCGGCCTCATGGGCTGGCTCGCGGCCGTCAACCACAAGGCGATCGCGCGCCGTTTCATCATCACCACCTTCGGCTTCTTCGTGGCCGGCGGGCTGCTGGCCTTCGTCATGCGGCTGCAGCTTGCGCGGCCTGGTTCAACGCTGGTCGGCCCGGACCTCTACAACCAGCTGTTCACCATGCACGGCTCGACGATGATGTTTCTCTTCGCCGTGCCGGTCATGCAGGCCGTGACCATCTACCTGCTGCCGCTGATGCTGGGCACGCGCAGCGTCGCGTTTCCGCGGCTCAACGCCTTCGCCTACTGGATCTTCCTGTTCGGCGGGCTGATGCTCTATGTGGTGTTCTTCCTCGGCTCGGGGCCCGACGTGGGCTGGTTCTCCTACGTGCCGCTCGCCGGGCCGGATTTTTCGCCGGGCAAGCGCACGGATTTCTGGGCCCAGATGATCACCTTCACCGAGCTCTCGGCGCTGGTGGAGGCCATCGTGGTGATCACCACGGTGTTCAAGCTGCGCGCGCCGGGCATGACGCTCAACCGCATTCCGCTGTTCGTCTGGGCCATGCTGGTCACGGCCTTCATGATCCTGTTCGCGATGCCGTCGGTGATGCTGGCCAGCACCACGCTCATCACCGACCGGCTCGTCGGCACGCACTTCTACAACCCTGCCGAGGGCGGCGACGCGGTGCTCTGGCAGCACTTGTTCTGGTTCTTCGGCCATCCCGAGGTGTACCTGATCTTCCTGCCGGGCCTCGGGTTCATCTCGGCCATCATCCCGACTTTTGCGCGGCGGCCGATGTTCGGCTACACGGCCATGGTGCTGGCGCTGATCGCCACCGCGTTCCTGGCGTTCGGGCTCTGGGTGCACCACATGTTCGCGGTCAACCTGCCCGAACTCGGCAAGAGCTTCTTCACCGCGGCCAGCATGCTCATCGCGATCCCCTCGGCCGTGCAGATCTTCTGCTGGATCGCCACGCTCTGGAGCGGCAAGCTCGACTTCAAGACGCCGCTGCTCTTCGTGCTCGGCTTCTTCTTCATCCTCGTGCTGGGCGGCATGACCGGCATCATGCTGGCCTCGGTGCCGCTCGACCTGCAGGTGCACGACAGCTACTTCGTGGTGGCGCACCTGCACTACGTGCTGATCGGCGGCGCGGTGTTCCCGCTCTTCGGGGCCTTCTACTACTGGTATCCCAAGGTCACCGGCCGCCTCATGAGCGAGCGGCTCGGGCGCTGGAACTTCTGGCTCTTCTTCATCGGCTTCAACGTGGCCTTCTTTCCGATGCACCTGCTGGGGCTCAGGGGCATGCCGCGCCGGGTCTACACCTACCAGGCGGGGCTGGGCTGGGACACGCTCAACCTGGTTTCGACGGTCGGCGCCGTGGCGATCGCGGTGTCGGTGCTGCTCTTCATCGTCAACGCGGTACGCAGCCTGCGCCGGGGCGCGCCGGCGGGTGCCAATCCGTGGGGCGCCGGCACGCTCGAATGGGCCACCGAGTCGCCGCCGCCGCCGAGCAACTTCCACGCGATTCCGGTGGTGCATGGCCGCGATCCGCTCTGGGAAATTCCGCGCATCGAAGCGCAGGGCGGCACGCCGGCCTTCACGCACGTGGGCGGCCTGGCGGCGGACACGCGCGAGCTGCTCGCAACCACCGTGCTCGATGCGCGGCCGGACCTGCGTGTGAACTTTCCCGATCCGACCATCTGGCCGTTCGCCGGCGCGCTTGCCGTCACGGCGCTCTTCATCGGCTCGGTCTTCACGCCGTGGGCCGTGGTCTGGGGCGCCATCCCCGTCGCGATCGCCCTCACCGCGTGGTTCTGGCCGCGGCGCTCGGAAACCGCGGTGCACCTGAGCCTGGAGCGCAAGCCATGATGACCCGTCGCGAGCTCGATGTCTCGGGGCTGCCGAGCTATGCGTTCGGCCACCGCAGCCTGATGTGGTGGGGAACCTTCGGCCTGATCGCCATCGAGAGCACCATCTTCGCGCTGGGCATCGGCGCGTACCTGTACCTGCGCAGCCAGTCGGACAACTGGCCGCTCGGCGCGCCGCCGCCCGACCTGCTCTGGGGATCGCTCAACACCCTGATCCTGCTCGCGAGCATCTGGCCGAACCACAAGGCCAAGCGCGCTGCCGAAGCCTGCGACCTCCGGCGCACCCGCGTGTGGCTGCTGGTGTGCCTGCTGTTCTCCGTCGTCTTCCTGGTGCTGCGGGGCTTCGAGTTTGCGGCGCTCAACACGCGCTGGGACAGCAATGCCTACGGCTCCGTGCTCTGGACGCTGCTGGGCCTGCACACGGTGCACCTGCTCACCGACACCTACGACACGGCCGTGCTCGATGTGCTGCTCTTCACCGGCCCCATGGAAGGCCAGCGCTTCGCCGATGTGAGCGAAAACGCGATGTACTGGTACTTCGTCGTGTACTCGTGGCTGCCGATCTATGCGGTGATCTATGGCGTGCCGCGCATCTGAGAGGAAACGGACGATGACGATACTCCGGGGCTCCATGACATGGCTGGCGCTGCTGGTTGTTCCGAGCTTCGCGCTGCTCTACCAGACACTGGCGTACGCCGCGGTTCCGCATGCATGCGCCATGCAGACGTCGCTCGTGGTGCATGCGCTCAGCCTCGCTGCGCTGCTGGGCTGCCTGGCACCCACGCTGCTCGCGGCCTATGAGTGGCACCGCCTGCGCGCAGACGCGGCGGCCAGCCAGACGCCCGACGACGACGCGGCGTTGCCCGTCGTGCGCCAGCGCTTCCTCGCAGTGGCGGCCACCGGCGTCGGCGCGCTCTTCACGCTGGTGGTCGCGGCGCAGTGGTTCGCCGCCTGGGTCCTGTCGCCCTGCTTCCAGTGAGCGTGGCCGGGAGCGCTCAGGCCTCCGGCGCGGCGCGGTCCGATTCGCCGACCAGCTGCCACAGCGCCTCGGCCACGGGCGCCATGTGCGCGGCCTGCCGGTACAGCCGGATGTCCACCGGCACGCGCCAGCCGCCGGCCCCGGCATCCACCAGCGCACCGCCGCGCAGGTCGTCCGCCACCAGGCTCATGGGCAGCCATGCGAGGCCGCGCCCTTCGAGCGCCAGGGTCCGCAGCAGCACGGCATGGTGCGCCGTGAAGACCACCGGCAGCGAGGATGCGAAGTCCTTGCCGAACTCGATGTCCTGGATCGCCCGCATGATCCGGCCGAGTCCGGACGCCTCGCTGTACGCCAGCACCGAAGGCGCCTGAGCCGCGCCGAGCGCGTGCAAGGGCGCGCCGCTCGCGTCCGGCGCCGCCACGGGCACCAGCACGTCTTCGCTCAGACGCAGCATGGGGTACTGCGACTCGTCGAGCCGGCCCGGCGCGCCGGCATGGCCGTGGCACAGCACGAACTGCACGCGGCGCTGCAGCATCAGGTCTTCGCAGGCCTGCGCGCTGTCCGAGATGGTCTGGATCGGCCCCAGGCTCAGCCGCACCTCCACGCGGCCCAGCCAGCGCGGAAAGAAGGTCAGCGAGAGCACGTGCGTGGCGGCAAAGCTCAGGCTGGCGGCGGCCATGTCGTGGGCCGCGCGCGCCTTGATGCGGGCGGCTTCGAGCGCGGCCAGCACCTCCTGCAGCAGCGGCTGGAGGCGCTTGCCCGCCGCGGTGAGCGCCGCAGGGTGTGCGCTGCGGTCGAACAGGTCGACGCCCACCCATTCCTCGAGCGCGCGGATGTGCCGGCTGAACGCGGGCTGGGCAATGGAGCGCGCCAGCGCCGCGCGCGAGAAGTTGCCGCTCTCGGCCAGGGCGATGAAATCTTCCAGCCATTCGAGATCGAGAGGTCGGTTGCCGGGGCCCATGCGCTGCGCGATCGGTTGAATAGTTGTATGCGATTCGAGTATTGGACGGCGCCTGCCCCGCCGGCAAAAGATGCACCCATTCCTGCACCTTGAACCACAACGGAGACACAGCATGCCTTCCATCGCGAATTATCGCGGGATCATCCCCGCCATTTCCTGCCCGTTCACCACCGACCACCGCATCGACGAACCGGCGCTGCGCAAGCTCGCATCCTGGCTCGCCGGCCATGAGGGCGTGGTGGCGATCATGACCAACGGCCACACCGGCGAGGTGTTCTCGCTCACGCCCGCCGAGCGGGCCGAGGTGACGCGCATCGTGGCCGACGAGCTGCGCGGCCGCATGCCGGTGATCTCGTCGATCGTCTGCGAGGGCCTGGCCGACGCCGCCGAGCATGCGCGGGCCGCCGCGGCCGCCGGCGCGGTGGCGCTCGACGTGATGCCGCCGCACCACTGGCTGCGCTTCGGCTTCACGCCGGGCCACGCGCTGCAATATTTCGAGGCCATCCACCGCGCCGCGCCGGAGCTCGACCTGGTCTGCCACGTGTACCCGGCGTGGACCCGCGCCTCCTACTCGTCGCAGCTGCTGGCCGAGCTGGCCCGCCTGCCCTACCTGCAGGCCTTCAAGGTCGGCCAGCGCGACATGAACAAGTACGCCCGCGACATCCGGGCGATCCGCGAGGCCGATGCGTCCAAGGCCATCCTCACCTGCCACGACGAGTACCTGCTGGCCTCGATGGTGCAGGGTGTGGACGGCGCACTGGTCGGCTTTGCGACCTTCATTCCGCAGCTGATCATCGACCTGTGGAACGCGGTCAAGGCCGGCGACCTGAAGAAGGCCATGGCCGTGCAGGCCCTGATCACGCCGCTGAAGGATGCCGTGTACGGCGGCGGCGAACCCACGGGCGAGGCGCATGCGCGCATGAAGGGCGGCATGTACCTGGCCGGCGTGCTGGCCAACGCCACCGTGCGCCCGCCGACCGAAGCACCGAATGCGCAGGAGATGGACGCGCTGCGCGCCGCGGTCGCGCAGGCCGGCCTTTCGAAGCGCTGAGCGAACACCGAAGAAGCAGGAGCACGCGCTGGCACCGCCGGCGCCATCGCCCGAGATAACACAAGGAGACAAGAGACATGCAACGCAATCATTTCCTTCGCGCCGCGCTCGCGGCCCTCGCGCTCGCCGCCGCGTCTTCAGGCTTTGCACAGGCGCAGCCCTGGCCGAGCCGCCCGGTGCGGATGGTGATCCCGTTTCCGCCGGGCGGCACGCTCGACACCGTCGGCCGACTGCTCGCGCAGAAGCTCGGCGACCAGACGGGCCAGCCTTTCATCGTGGAGAACCGGCCGGGCGGCAACGGCGTGATCGGCGCCGACGTGGTGTCGAAGGCGCCGGCCGACGGCTATACGCTGCTGTTCAATGCATCGACCTTCACGACGGCGCCGATGACGATGAAGTCGGTGCCCTACGAGGTGGTGAGGGACTTCACGCCGGTGGCGCTGGTCGCCAAGGCGCCGCTTTCGGTCGCCATCAACAAGAACCTGCCGATCACCGACGTCAAGTCGCTCATCGCGTACGCGAAGGCGAACCCGGGCAAGATGACCTTCGCGGTGGGATCGATCGGCTCGGCGGGCCACCTGTCGACCGAGCTGCTCAAGCGCGCGGGCGGGCTCGACTACCTCATCGTGCCGTACAAGGGCACGGCGCCGGCTTTCCAGGACCTGATCGGCGGGCAGATCGACGGCTTCATCGATCCGATCCTCGGCTCGCTGCAGTACCACAAGAGCGGCATGCTGCGCGTGGTGGCCGTCACCTCGGCCGCGCGCGCCACCAGCCTGCCGAACGTGCCCACGGTGGGCGAGAGCATTCCGGGCTACGAGTTTTACAGCTGGTACGGCCTCTGGGGCCCGGCCAAGCTGCCGGCCGCGATCACGCAGCGGCTCAATGCCGAGGTGAACAAGGCGCTGGGCACCGACATGCGCGAGACGCTGAACGCACAAGGGCTGCTGCTCACGCCGGGCAGCGTCGACGACTTCGTGAAGTTCCAGCAGGCCGACATGGAGCGCTCGAAGAAGATCATCACCGAGGGCAACATCCGTGTCGAATGAAGCCGCCCCCCACGCCCTCGTGACGGGCAGCAGCGGCGGCATCGGCCGCGCCATCGCATCGCATCTGCTCGAAGGCGGTTGGCGCGTGAGCGGACTCGACCTTGCGGCGTCGACGCTCTCGCACGAGCGGTTCACGCACGTGGCGGTCGACCTGTCGGACGCCGGCGCCATCGCCCGCGCCGCAGCCGAACTGCAGAACGCCGATGCGTTGGTGCATGCGGCCGGCGTGCTGCGCGTGGGCCTGCTCGGCCAGTTGGACCACGCGGGCGGCGAACTCATGTGGCGCCTGCATGTGGATGCGGCCACGCGCCTGGCCGATGCGGTCGTGCCTGCGATGGCCGCGCGCGGGCGCGGGCGCGTGGTGTTCATCGGCAGCCGCGTGGCGCAAGGCCTGCCCGGACGCGGGCAGTACGCCGCGACCAAAGCGGCGCTGATCGCGCTCGCGCGCAGCTGGGCGGCCGAGGTGGCCGCGAGCGGCGTCACCGTCAACGTGGTGTCGCCCGGCGCCACGCAGACGGCGATGCTGCAGGACCCGGCCCGCGCGGACAGCGCGCCGCGCCTGCCGCCCATCGGCCGGCTGATCGAGCCTGCGGAGATTGCCGCGCTGGTCGCCTTCTTGCTCTCTGTGCCGGCAGCGGCCATCACCGGCCAGGACATCGCCATCTGCGGCGGATCTTCGCTGCACCTCTGACGCTTCTACTCACCTTCTTTCGCAACCAACCATGAAAATCGTCAACGTCCTCGAGTCCACGCGCCCCATCAAGTCGGACATCCGCAACGCCTACATCGATTTCTCGAAGATGACCCTGAGCCTCGTGGCCGTGGTCACCGACGTGATCCGCGACGGCCGGCCGGTGGTGGGCTACGGCTTCAATTCCAACGGCCGCTACGGCCAGGGCGGGCTGATCCGCGAGCGCTTCCTGCCGCGCATCCTTGAGGCCGAGCCCGCGTCGCTCCTCGACGAGACCGGCGACAACCTCGATCCGCACAAGATCTGGGCCCGCATGATGTTCAACGAGAAGCCCGGCGGCCACGGCGAACGCTCGGTGGCCGTGGGCACCATCGACATGGCCGTTTGGGACGCGACCGCCAAGATCGCCGGCAAGCCGCTCTACCAGCTGCTGGCCGAGCGCTACGGCAGCGGCACGCCCGACCCGCGCGTTTTCGTCTATGCCGCGGGCGGCTACTACTACCCTGGCAAGGGCCTCGAAGGCCTGCAGCGCGAGATGACCAGTTACCTCGAGCGCGGGTATTCCGTCGTCAAGATGAAGATCGGCGGCGCGACGCTTGCGGAGGACTGCGAACGCATCGAGTCGGTGCTCAAGATCCTCGGCCCCGGCCAGCAGCTGGCCGTGGACGCCAATGGCCGCTTCGACCTGAAGACCGCCATCGACTACGGCCGCGCGCTCTCGCAGTACCCGCTCTTCTGGTACGAAGAAGCCGGCGACCCGCTCGATTACGAACTGCAGGCGAAGCTCGGCGAGGTGTACGCCGGCCCGATGGCCACGGGCGAGAACCTGTTCTCCATGCAGGACGCGCGCAACCTCATCCGCCACGGCGGCATGCGGCCCGACCGCGACTGGCTGCAGTTCGACTGCGCGCTGAGCTACGGCCTCGTCGAATACCTGCGCACGCTCGAGATGCTGAAAGACAACGGCTGGTCGCCCTCACGCTGCATTCCGCACGGTGGCCACCAGATGTCGTTGGCCATTGCCGTGGGCCTGGGGCTCGGCGGCAACGAGAGCTACCCCGACCTGTTCCAGCCCTACGGCGGATTCCCCGACGGCGTGAAGGTGCAGGACGGCTACGTCACGCTGCCGCCGCTGCCGGGCATCGGGTTTGAGGGGAAGGCGGATCTCATTGCGGAGATGCGGGCGTTGGCGCCATAGGCTGCAGGGCCCGGTCCATGGCCATCAGCATTCAGAAGCGACGGTCGTAGGAGAGAGTTACGCCGGCCTTGCCAAGGACCGCGGCCTGGATGGCGTCCTTGGGCGTCAAGCGCCAACCAATGGCCGGAATGATGGCCGGCGAGAAGCCCCCAACGTTGAGTGGCACCTTGTTCTTGAAGCGGCCGCGGTAGCCGTAGATGATGCCGCCGGACAGCTTGAGATAAAGCGAATTGGAGCCGAGCAGTTCGTCCCACTCATGGCCGTAGTACGCATAGCCCGAGAGTTGACCGAAGGAATTCCTGAAGAGCGCGCCGCCCACCGTCGAGCCGTCGACTGCAATCCGCTCCAGCCCGAGCAAGACCACCCGGCGGTGCTCCGCATCCTTGTGCCAGTGGTGCGTGAACGGCGCCACCACCAGCTCCCATGAGGCCTCGGTTGTGGAGTCGGACGGGGTCGCGGCGTGAGCGCCGAGACTCGCACAAGCGCTCGCGACCAGTACGGCGACTGCACGCCGGACGTTGCATTTCTTCATGAGGGTTCCCTGATTTTTATGTTGCCTACGACGCTGGTTCAATGCCGGCGTCGTCCTGGATTTTGAGGGGAGCCTACTCCTTAAGGCACGCCAGGGAACAAGTTGCTGGACAGCTGCAAGGCGCGGACAAGTAATTCTTCACGACGGCAGGATTTCGTGTGCGTTGGATCGTCCCACCCCCTGATGAGCAAACGCGAGCTGAATGAAAGCCTCCGCAAGTCAAGTCAAGGTACGTTCACCAATCATTGGTCATCAAAAGCTCGCATTCAGGTTGAACCCGAGCGTGACCTTGGCCGTGCGATACCCCTCCGGCTTGGAGATCGGCGCCCCCATGAAGAAGTCATAGCTGAGCTTGCTCCACTGCCCGCGCACGCCGATCACCGCTCCGGCCAGATTGCGGCCCAGCAGGTCCGCGGTCGAGCGCCCGCCCACATGCCCGTAATCGGCGCCGACATACAGCTCCGCCCCGCTCTGCCCCATGGCCCAGCCGATGTCGTTGCGGATCAGCCAGCCGCGCTCGCCCATCAGGCTCGTCTCGCCATCGAAGCCGCGCACTGTGTAGCGCCCGCCGATGGCGAAGCGGTCCTGCGATATCAGCGGCGTACGGTTCCACTGCGCGCGCAGCAGGCCCGAATAGCGCAGCTTCTGTTCACCCAGCTTGAACGGCGCATTCAGGCTGACCTCTGCCGTGTACAGCTTCAGGCGCGAAGTGCCTTCCAGCGGCTCGCTGGGGTTTTTGCCGAATGCAATCTCTTCTGCTGCAGGCTTGGCGCCAAAGCCACCGGTGCCGCGCTTGTAGGCCAGCGTGCCGTCGAGCGTCGCATCGCCGATGAACTCCCGATGGTTCAGGCTGAATTCCCAGCCACCGATCACGCGGTGCTGATCCGGCAGTTCCGTGTCCTCGATGACGTTGCGCGATTCGCGTCGGAAACCCTTGAGAGCGACCGTGGTCTTGCGGCTCTGGTCACGGTACAGCAGGCGCGAGAGCTTCACCTCGGCATTGTTGGACTTGCCGGCGTAGTTGATGGGACCGTTGAAACCCGACACGCTTTGGTGGTACTGGCTGTTCGAAGCGGTGAAGCCCAGCATCCAGTAGCCGTAGGGCAGCGAGTAGTGCACCGTCTGGCCTTCGGTGCCGTAGCTCGGCTCCGAGAGGAAATGGTTGTTGATGCTGTGGTTGGCGCTGACATAGAGCAGATCGTTCAGGCCGAAGGGGTTGTCGATGGAGACGGTGGCGCCGGCCTGGTAGCGGCCCGTGGCCTCGGTGCCGCTGTCGTCCAGGCTCAGGGTGACGCGCCACTTCTTGGATTGGACGTACTTGACCACCAGGTCGCTGTCGCCGGGCCGGGCATTGGGCGCGGTCGAGGGCTCGATCTGGATGTCTGCCTCGGCCGTGGGCGCGCGCTTGAGGTTCTCCAGGCCCTGCTCGATGTCGCGCAGGTTCAAGAGGTCGCCCGCTCGCGCGGGAATGGCGGAGCCCAGCAAGGCGCCGCTGCCCAGCAGCGTCGAGGAAGAATCGGGCGTGGTCCGGATGGCCGCGATACGCCCGGGCACCAGCGACAGGGTCAAGGTGCCGCTGGACAGGTCCTGCGGTGCGGCCAGCACGCGGGTGGTGACGAAGCCGCGGGCGATGACAGCCTGCTGGGCGCGGGCCAGGACCACGTTGACACCGGCGGTGCCCAGGCACCGGCCGACCGGCGCATCGTTGCCTTCGGGACCGGACAGATCAGAGACAGCCCACTGGAAGGTCTCGGACTGCTCGCCGACCAGCAGCACGCGGTCGATCCGAAAGCACGGGGCTTCGGAGGCCGGGATGCGCTGGGTGGGCGCGGGCGGTGCGGCCTGCAGGCGCTGGTCGACCGTGCGCTCGTTCTGCTCGCGCAGGGCGCGTTCACGTTCCTGCTGGCGTTGCTGTTCGACGAAGGGTTGGGGTGTGGTGGGCGATTGCTGGGCGAGCGCCCAGAGTGGAATGGCCGCCATGGCGGCCGCCAGCAGGTTGTGCTTCAAGTGGAACTCCCTCTTTATTTGCTATTTGGCTGAAGCCCGGACGGGCCGATTGCTTCAGCGAGATGGCGCGGGGCACCGCTCGATGACGTTCGCCGCAACAGGCATCGGCGCATCTCGGTCAGTGGCATCCAACACATTCAAGCTACACCCCGGATTGCCACCCCATGTGAACTCGACGACGTAGGCATGTCCGTCCTGCGGCGTGAACTTCGCAGTGACCGGGCCGCAATGGCCAGAGCGATAGCCAGAGCCCGTGCCATCCGCCCAGGAGCCATAGCCACTCACCTGGATCGGTTCGTCGGGCTTGGCTTCATGCACGAGATATGGCTCGGTCCTGCGGCCACGTTGCACAGCATTGGCGATCCACGGATACACGATCCCGCGGCCGGCGTAGGCCACGCTGCCCAGAGACGTGAAGTCCCGGCAAGCTTGCGGCGAGCTGCTGACCGAGAAGTTGGCCGGATAGCCTGACCCGGCCGCCCGCAGGATGAGCTTGGCGGTGCCGGCTTCGACTTCGGGCAACTCGTTGTAGCCGTTGTTGGCACGAATGTCGGCCAGCGCCGCGTCGGGGTTGATTTCGCGATACGCGCATGATGAAAGAGTCGCCGCAGAGAGGGCTGCAAAAAGAATACGGCTATACGTCAAATCTATACCCTCGAATCACCCAAGATCAATTTCCTGAAACCACTCACCCAAACAATTTCCGAATATCGCCACTTGAAATCAAATTAGCCTGCGAAAAATCAAGTGAATCCGATTTAACAATAATCCCCCTCAGTGGAAGTGGGATATCCTCAATACTAGAAAAAATCGTTGGCGATAAGTGCTTGTAATAATCACCGTTTTCACATTTTCCAGAATAGCCGACCGGAAATTCGTTGGGTATATTCCCACGGTCCAATGCCTCAAAAACAAACATCCCTTTGTTGATGCTCAAGTTTGCGTTCGCAAGATTCCCTCTGTTCTTCCAATCATTCAAAATATCAAGAAGAACTTCATTTTTGCCATTTTTCGAGCGATAGATCCAAGAAGAATAAAAATGCAAATTCACTAGCCCATTTTTTTGAAGATTGCCAGGGTATTTTTTGGATTCCTCGAACAAAAAGTCCGAAAATTCATTTAGCAACTCCTCCGAATCATTTCGAGCAAGCAGGCTCTCGGGCAAATCTCCGAAGCCGTTATTGCTCATCACCGCCAATTTTCCCGAGCAATCCATGGCGATCCATGTAAAGCAGTCGGCTCCTTGGGGCACCCAGTTGAGATTTAAGTTTTCATTAGTCAATTTTTATACCCATTTGGCCAAGTGGCAGAGCAATTTGCGCAGGTTGGCACGAATGCATTTTCTGGAATTGAAGTGTTCCCGTAGACCATTCCCGGACGAACTGGATTTGTAAATTTGATGTTGGCAGGATTGGCACCCTGCCGGACCAAAGTATCAGCCGCTTTAACTTCGGCACAAAATCCCGCAAGATTCGAACAAAAGCTGGTTGCCTGCCCAATCGGGACACCCAGCTTGTCTTCTACAAATTTCACCATAGCAGGACTCAAATCTTCCGCCCTCAGCGCACCGCTAGCTCCAACCGATGTGAGTCCGGTTGTCGAATCATAAGCACCAACCATCACGGAGGATCCACGCGCTGAGGATTTTGATCCTAAGTTATTGATCGCGCTAAGCAATTCACCATTCGCTTTGTTTTCTAAGGCTAAGTTTACGGTTCCCGCTTCTGCCAAGCTTCCAACGTTTACCCTTTCGGCTGCCTTAACAGAGTTCAACTCTGCTTCAGCCACTTTTCCTACTGCTTTGCCTACTTGGCCTGGAATCGCTATGCCACTCGTTGGCACGCCAGCGACGGTTGTTGCCGCAAGGTCAGCGGCCACAATACAGCCTGTTGGATTAAGTGTGCAATATGCTACGGGATTTTGGGTGAAAGCATAAGCTTCGGTCGCCAGGCCACTCAAGGCTGGCGCTAGCGCAAGTGCCCCCGCTACTGCTGCTGATTGAATTGTCAACTGAGCAATTTCATTGCGAGAGTCTTGATCTCTTCCCGAGGCTGCGGCGATCTGCGCGACGGTCGGCTGTTTGATGTTATTTTGTCGATAAAACTGTAATGCCTGTGGGCTGTTAACGACAGCGCTGACATACATGGTTGCATTTGCTCTCTGCGCTGGCGTTGCATAGAACATATAACCCGGTCCTGCTGACGGATTCGCAGAATCTGTTGGCAGTAATTGACCGCCAGCAGTCCTAAGAAAGGCGCGGGCATCAGCATCTTCGGAGCCCGCTGCGCCAAATTGAACCTGCCTAAAAGCTTGATCAGCTAGCCGCTTCTCAGCTTCAGTCTCACTAATCCCCAATTTGTCAGCGAATTTCTGAGCGTTGCTCTTGATCCAAGCTGTCTCCGTTGGATGCAACTGCCGGTTATTGATGTCGACGCTGTAAGCACTGGCCGCTCCAGCGCCCCCTCCAGTTACTCCGCCAATGGCTGCCGCCGTCACGGCGCCCAAGGCCTGTGCCACAGGGGCTGGCAACCCCATTTCATTGATTGCTTCGCCAATGCGTGGCATGAGTGCTGCGGTGGCTCCTGCGCCTAGTGCTCCTCCCACTCCTCCGCTCAGGGCACCTGATGCCGTGTGCAACGCCACCCGATACTCGCCACCTTCGGCCCATTTGGCGGCCTCCGTCGGGTTGCTCACCCTCAGTTCGTTGTACTTCTTGTCCGCGTAGGTCCCGATTTCGCGCGCGGCGTTCTGATTGAACTGCTGCGTGATTTGCGCCTGTGCTTGAACGTCTTTGACGATGGTCTGTGTGTTCCAGTCCTTGATTAACTTGCCCGCACTGCTGGCGTCGCCCGTCCTGACGCTCTGATCCCCCGCAATGCCCGAGATGCCGGATCGCGTGACGCTGGTCTGGTTATTTCCCGAATAGCTGCCCACGCCCGCACTGCCACCGGGGCGGCTGTTCGGGCCGGACCATGCGGTTTGCATGTCGCGGGCCGGCGCTGCGGCTGTCTCGGCCACCGGCGCCGTGGTGTAGCCCACACCCACGCTGCCGCTGACCGAATAGCTGCTGCCGCTCGACTGGCTCACATTCTGCAGGTCCGTCATCGTCAGCGTACCGCCGGTACTGAAGCTGTTCCTGCCCGCATCGATGGCCGCCTGCGTGCTCTCGATCACCGCACCCGTGAGATTCGTGTTGCCCTTGACGTTCACATCGAAACCGCCATCCCCGGCCTTGATGCCCGACTGCACGGCCGGGCTGACGAACACCCCGTTTGACTTGGCCCCGGCCGCGCTGGCACTGGCCGTAGCGACCACGCCATAGCAGATCGGCGGAATGCACAGGCTCACGTTGAAGCCCGAGCTGCTCTGGCGCGACTGGCCGACACTCACATCCTGCATGGTCTCGATGTTCAGGTCGCCGCCGACGTCGGCGGTGACGCGGTTGGCCTCGACCGTGGCGCCGCGCATATTCAGGTCGCCGCCTGAACTGATGTTGACCGCCTTGCCGCCACTGACCTGGGTTGCGTTGTAGCTGACGTCGTTCTGGTTGTTGCTGCCCTTGCCGTTGCTCACGCCGAGTTGGATGCTGAAGCCGTTCTGCGCGCCGCCGCCGAAGGTGACGCCCACGTTGGAGCCATGGCTGGAGTTCTGGCCGACCGTGACGCTGCTGTTGCGACTCGCTTCGAGCGTCACATCGTTGTCGGCCATCAGGTTCACGGTGTTGCCGGCCGCGATGGTCGAACCCACGGCGCGGATGTTGGAGCCCGTGCCGCCGCCCGTGGCCACAATGTTGACATTGTTGGCGCCCACGATGCCCGAGCCCACGGCTTCGCTGCTGGTGGTGAAGCTCGCGCCTTGGCTGGTGTTGCGGCTGACATTCACGCTGACGCCGTAGGTCAAGCCACCACCGCCGCCAGCGAGCGCGCTGGCGGTGTCATAAGCCTGCTTGCCGCTCATCGCGAGATTGACAGCGCCAAGCGCCTGCATGCGCCCGTCGCCCGTGTCGCCCATGGCCCTGATCGTGCTGGATCCCCCCTTGATCATGTCAGTGCTGAGGCCGCCGATGCTCGCGCTGCCCCCCATGATGCTGCTGGAACTCTTGTCCAGTGTCACCGATTGCTGGGTGTTGTAGGCCTCGTTGATGACGACGTTCTTCGCAAGGATGTTGACGTCGCCGCCCATCAGTGACCCGGCTTGTCCCAGTGCCATCACGCTGCTGGCCGTCTGCCGGTATTCGTTGCCGGCCACCAGGGTCACGTTGCCTTGCAAGCTGGCAACCTGGCTGGCTTGCTGCGTCGTGGTCGTGGTCGCGACTGCCTGCGAGCCCTTGATGTTGCCGACGGCCGGGTTGTACCAAGTGCCGACCATTCCGCTCTTGCTGCTGGCGTTGTAGCTGCTCTCGACGCTGGTGTTCTGCGCGCTCTCGATGGTGAGATTGCGCCCGGCCATCATCGTGATGTCGTTGTCCGCTACAACGGTGGCGCCTTGCAAGGTGGTATCGCGCCCGCTCACGGTCTGCAGGCTGCCGGCGGAGATGCTGGTCCCCACGGCTTCGGTGGTGATGCTGGCACTGGCCTGCGTGCCCGACTTGCTGCCGCGCATGGCGGCACCGGTCGGCTGGTCGGGCCCCATCGACATGCCGATGGCATTGCCCAGACCCGTGGCGCCGCTCTTGGTCTGGCTGGCGTGCAGCTCCTGGGTCGTCCGGTTGGCGGTGGTGAGATTGATGTCCCGGCCGGCCGACAGGCTCATGGCGTCGTCGGAGTGGAGCTGCGCGGCCTGAAGGCTGATGTCGTTGCCGGCCACCAGCGCCACGGTCTTGCCGCTCAGGCTGCTGGAGAGCACGTCCGTGGTGGTGGTGCTGTCGAAGGTGCTGGAGCTGCTCTTCTTGAGCAGGCTCTTGGAAGACTTCTGCGTGGCGGTCGAGACGCTTGTCGTGGCTTGGCCGGCCGTGAGGTTGATGTCATTCTTGGCGATGGCGATCAAGGCGCCGTCGACACTGGCGACCGCGCCGGCGCGGATGTTGATGTCGTTGCCTGCCGCCAACCGTACGGTGTCCTGGCCCTGGATGACCGACCCGACCTCGCGGCTCGCCGATGCAATCCCCGCACCACCGTTGCCGACGGCAACGATGGTGTAGCCTTCCTTGACCGTGTCGAGGTTGATGTTGCGTCCGGCGCCTACCGCGACCGATCCTGCGCTGACCAGCGCGGCCCCGACCAGATTGGTGTCGCGCCCAGCCGAGGCGATCAAGGTTCCGCCGGGGTTGGTGACATAGACGCCCGCAACGCGGTCGATGGCAGTGTTGCCGCCAGCCGTCTGCGTCGTCGTCTGGATATTGATGTCCCGACCGGCGGTCAGCACCGCAGCATCCCGGGCGACGATGTTCCCACCGATGTTGTTCAGGTCGTTGCGGGCATTGATGCCGATGCTGCCGCCGACGATCCGGCCACCGAGGTTGTTGACGTTCTCGGCATCGATCTTGACCAGGCTGCGGCCGGCGATGGTGCCCGTGTTGGTCACGTCGCCTGAACTCTTGATGATCGTGGCATCGGCGCTCAGCAGCGCCCCCGAACCGTCGATGTCCCCCGGCCGCACGCGCACGTAGACCTGCGGCACCAACACGCGCTGCGTCGTGCCGTCCGGCAGCGTCACGGTCTGCTCGACCAGCCACACGATGTCGCTCGTGAGCTGCGCCATTTGCGCGGCGGTGAGTGCCACGCCCGGACGCAATCCGTACTGCTTCGCAAACGTCACGCCCGCGTTCATCAATGCCGTGTACTGGTCTTCATCGCTGTTGAAGCCATCCAGGTAGCGATACCCGGTGAGCTGCGCCACTTGCTCGCGGATCAGCTTCTGCTCGTAGAAGCCATCGCCCAGCCGCTTGAGCATGTTGTTCGGATCGAGCCCGAGGCCGTTCAGCAGGTAGTCGCTGCTGAGCCAGTTGCGATAGCTCGCAAAGCGCGGGTCGGTCTCGATCAGGTAGCCGCCAGGTCCGGCATGGAGGCTGAACAGGCTGGCCGTGGGCAGCGCAAGGTTCGGCAGGCTGGTGCGCACGACCATGGGAACAGTCTGGGCGCCGGCGCCGCCGGTTGCGCCGGCCTCACCGGCCGCTGCGCCCGAGGTCGGCGCCACGCCGCCGACGTTGGACGCCACCTCCACGATGGTGGCTTGGCCTTTGCCGGTCACCCCGCCGGTGCCGCCCGCGCCGGCCGCTGTGCCGCCCACCGGGGCCGTCCCGGCGTTGTAGCCGGTGGTGGCGTTGAGGTTCTCCTGGTACTTGTAGGCACCCAGGGAGATCGTCTGCGGCGGCAGGATCAGCGGGACATTCTGGGCCTGCACCTGCCCCTTGTTGTCGACCACGGTAGCGAAGCCCGTGACGGTGCGCGTGCCCGGCAGCTGGTAGGAGCTGTAGCTGGTGGTAGTGATCGTTCCGCCGGCCAGCACCTGGCTGTTCTCGTTGTACAGGTTGCCGTTGACATTCATGTTGCCGCCCGCGACGAGGTGCGCGGGGTCGGCGTTGATGGCCGTGTCTTCGGTGGTCGTGATGGCGTTGTACCAAATGCCGTAGCCGCCGATGCCGACGAGTTCGCCAGTAGCCTTGAGGTAGACGAAACCGTTGGCGGGATCGACGTTGACTTCGTCCAAGGCGTAGGGCGTGGTCCTGCCGACACCGCTGCCCACGAGCGTTTTGGGGGCGATGCCGGTCAGCGCGCCCTGTGTGACGGTGGGTGCGCCCTTCTGGATGTGCACGTCATGGTTGTTGACCTGCGCCATCGAAATGGACATGTCGCCCAGTGATTCGATGTCCGCGCTCAGGTTGTCGAGCGTGCCGCCCTGGCCGACGGCCTTGCGGTTGGCGTCGAGCGCACCTGCGATGGCCATGTTGCCGCCGCTGAAGATCAGCGCATGCTCGCGGTTGGTGATGGTGGTCGCGCCGATGTTCAGGGTGTTGCGTGCCGCTATCGTTCCGGACTTGGTGACCCCGTTGAGCGTCTCGGCATCGTTGAGCAGCGTGCCGGCGGCGATGGAGATGTCGTTGCCGTAGATGCGTCCGGTGCCGATGTTGTTCAGCGTGCCCGCATTGATCTGCGTGGCGCCCTGGCTGTCGATCAGGCCGCGGTTGGTCAGCGTACCAGCAGCATTGACGACGGTGTTCGTCCCCGACATCTCCGCATTGGCGGTGTTGTCGACATTGTTGCCGCCGACGGTGAGCGTCTGCCCCGCCAGCAGCTTGCCGTTGTTCGTGAAGTGCCCCGTCGTCGTGTAGCTCAGGTTGCCGTTGGCCGCAACCTCGCCGTTGTTCACGATGTCCTGCGTGAGCGCGATGCTCAGGTCCTGGCTCGAGAGGGCCTTGCCGTCGCCGCTGAAGGTGGCGGCATCGATCTGCAGGCTCTTGTCGGCCACCAGCGTCCCGCCGGTGTTGACGAGGTTCAGCGTCTTGGCGGCCGGATTCGCACGGTTCGGGTCGAGGATACCCAGCGTGTCGCCTGCCGAGATCAACCCGTTCGTGTTGTCGATCTTGCCGCCGCTGGTGAGGGTGGCGTTGACATCGGCCCGGATGGCGCCGGCGTTGTTGTTCACAGTGCCAGCGCCGATGGCGACGTTCTTGCCCTCGATGCCCTGGTCGGTGCCCTGGGTGTTCGTGTTGACGAGACTGCCGGCATTGAGCGTCGTCGTGGCGCCCGAGCGGATCAGGCCGCCGGTGTTGGCGATGCTGCCGGCGGAGATGCCCAGGTCACCCGCGGCCAGGGTCTGGCCGCCGCTGTTGTCGTAGCCTGCGCCGTTGGTGTTGATCGCGACCGTGGACTGGCCGAGCACCACGCCGCCACCCATGTTCGAGAAGCCCTGTGTGCTGGCGGTCAGCGCGTTCTTCGCGCCGATGAACCCGCCGGCGTTGTTGACGGCGCCGGTCTTCAGGTCGAGCGTGTCGCCGCTGGTGATGCCGCCCTGGCCGTTCGTGTAGCCGGCCGCATTGGTGTTGCTCAGGCTTTGACCGTTCGTGTTGACTGTCATCGCCCCGCCCGACTGGATCAGGCCGGCGTCGTTCTGCAGCGCGCCCGAATTGAGCGCCACGGTGATAGTCGCGGCCAGCGTGCCCTGCCTGTTGTCCAGCGCATTGCCATGCGTGTCGACGGACAGGCTGTTGCCGAAGACCTTGCCCGATTGGTTGATCAGGCCGCCGTTGACCAAGGTGGTCGCGCCGCCCGCCTGCAGGGTGCCACCATTGTTCGTCGTCGCGCCCGAAGTCGTGACGCTCAGGTTACCGGTGACGGCGGCTGCCGTTCCGCCGCTGTTGTCCAGCGTGCCCGCTACGAGCGTGGTGTTGCCGTTGGCGGCCAGCGTGCCGCCCACGTTCGTCGCGGCGCCGCCGATGGTGGCGGTCAGATCGCCGACGGCCGTCACGCTGCCGGCGTTGTTGTTCAGGCTGCCGGCCGCCACGGTGGTGTTGCCGCCCGCGAGGATCTTGCCGCCCGCCGAATTGTCGAGTGGCCCGGCGACCGTGAGGCCCAGGTCGGAGGTGCCGGCCGCCTGCAGCGTGCCGCCCTGGTTGGCCATCGAACCTGCGTTCGCGATGATCGCGCCATTGCTGGCGATGGTCCCTCCGCTGTTGGTCAGCGCGCCGCCGACGTCGAGCGTGGTGGTGCCGCTGCCGGCCTGCACGAGGCTGCCACCCTGATTGCTCAGGGACCCCGCGCTCAGGTCGATCTGCTGGGCGTAGGTCGTGCCGCCGTCCTGGTTGAACGCGCCCGACATGGCCACCGACAGCGCGCCGTTGGCGGTGATCTGGCCATTGGTGCCGTTGTAGCTCCCGCCCGCGATGCCGAGCCTGCCGGTGCCGGCATGTTCGATCTTGCCGCCGGTGTTCGTGATGCTCGCGCCGCTCAGGCTCAGGTCCTGCCCGTTGCTCGCGATGCGTCCGCCGTCGTTATTCAGCGTGCCGCTGGTCGCCACGGTCGTGGCGCCGGTGCCGGTCTGGACGATCTCGCCGCCGTTGGTGTTGGCGAGGTTCGAGACGCTGATCTGCAGCTGGCCGGCATTCAGTGTGCCGGCGCTGTTCACGAGCGTCTGGCCGGGCTGGGCGTTGGCCGTGATGGCCAGCGTGCCGGGCGTGGCGACGGTGGCGCCGCTGGTGGTCACGTCCCCTTGCGTGGCGGTGATGGCGATGTTCGACGCACCGGTCTGGCTGCCCGAGAGATCGATCGAGGCGCCCTGCAGCGTGGCGTTGCCGCCCGCGACGGTGGTGCCGGTGGCGCTCAGGCCTTGGGCGGCGGTGACGGACAGGTCGCCCGTGCTTTGCAGCGATCCCTTCGTGCCATCGAGGCTGCCGGTCTGGATCACGAGGTTCGCGCCGCTGGCGATATGGCCGTCGGTGTTCAGCAGGTGCTGGCCGACGCCGAGCTGGACGTTGCCGCCGGCCGACTGGATGGTGCCCTGGCTGTTGTTCAGGGACTGGCCCGTGAGCGTCAGGGCCTGGTTGGAGGCCAGGGTGCCGCCGGTGTTCTGGATCGCGCCAGCCACATTGGAAGTTAGCGCGCCGGTCGCGGTGATCGTTCCCCGTGTGTTCTCGAGTGTGCCGCCCACGGAGAGGTTGGCATCGGTCGCGCTGGTCAGCACGCCATCGGTGTTCACGAAGTCGCCGCTGGTCGCGATGTTCAGGCTGCCCGCGTTCAGCGTCCCTGCCGAATTGTCGAAGGTGCCCAGAGTGCCCGTGAACGCGCCGGAGACGTTGAGGGTGCCACCGTGGTTGGAAAAGCTCGGCTGGCTCAGCGCCATGCTGGCGACGCTCAGTGTGCCGCCGTTGTTGATCAGGTTGGCGGTCTGCAGCGTGATCGGGCCACCCGCGTAGATCTTGCCGCCGTCGTTCAAGATCGCTCCAGCGGCGGTGACGGTGCCTGGTTCGATGGGGGGCGGTGCCGGCGCCGGCGCCGTCGTCGAGGTCGCCGTCGAAGTCGTTCCGCCGGTCGTCGCTGGGGTGCCGCTCGAAGTCGAGCCCGTGCCGGTGGTGCCGCCCGAGGTGGTGCCCGTGCCGTTCGTGCCGCCCGTTCCAGCGGTCGGCGCCGGGGCCGGCTCCAGACCGATCACTCCGCCGCTGGTGTTGCTCACCGTTGGCGCGGCAATGGCCAGTGCCACGCCGCTGGTCTGGCGGATGGTGCCGCCGCGGTTGTCGATGTCGCCGGCCGTGCTGGCGAGCTGCACGCCCTGGCCTTCGAGCGTGCCGCCCGTGCCGTTGAGCGCGTTGGTCAGGTTGCCCTGCGTCGTGACCCTGAGGTTGCTGCCGCTGGTGATCGTGCCGCTGTTGGCGAGTGCCGTTGCCGAGAGGTTCGCATCGGCCGCGGCCTGGATCGTCCCGATGTTCTCCAGGCGCCCGGCGCTGGTGACGATGAGCTGCCCCGCTCCCGCCAGCGCGGCGGTGCCCGGCGCGGCCTGGATGGTGCCGGCGTTGCGCACGCCCAGGCCGGCCTCGGTGCCAATGAGTGTGATCTTGCCGGCATACATGCCGCCAAGGGCTGCCACGTCCAAGGCAAAGGTGGGGGCCGTGCCGGTGCCCGTCGTGGGCGTGATCTGGGCATGGTCGGCGCTGATCTGATTCGCACCCGTCACGACCTTGAGTTCGCTCGCCCAGATGCCGGCATTGGCTTCGACCGCGCGCGCCAGGATGGCCGCGTAGTCGGTCCGGCTGGCATCGAAGCCCGCGCCGTTGATGGTGATGGTGCCGCCGCGCACCAGGAAGCTGTCGAGGCCGCCGTACGCGTTGAACTGCGGCGTGCCGGTCGTGAGCGTGGCGCGGCTGGCATTGATGAAGCCAGCCCCATCCACGCTGATGCCGGCCGGGTTGGCAATGATCACTTCGGCCCGAGAGCCGCCCACCTCGATGTACCCGCGCAGCTGGCTCGGATTGCCGCTGTTCACTTCGTTGAGGATGATGCGGGCGGCACCTGTCGCGAGATAAGGATTGCCCTGGACGATGCCGCCGAGCTGGGTCTGCACATTCTGACGGCTGTTGTTCAGGATGGCGCCATTGGTGCCTACGTTGAAATCGCTGTAGACGTTGCGCGAGACACCGGCGGCGCTGGGCGTCTGGATGTTGACCAGGGGCACGCCGTTCGGCGCCACGAGCACGGTGGGGCGCAGGTTGCCGGCGACGTTGGGAGCGCCGGCGATCTGGGCATGGACGGGTGAAGCCGACAGCAGCCCCGCGAGCGCGGCGCCCGCCAGCATCGGCGCAACGGCCGCGGCTCCGGCGAGTACGCCGGTGGTGATGCTGGTTGCTTTGGAAGCGCCTTTGCCGGTGCTGGTTGCCGCCTCATGAACGACGACCCGCATTCCGCGCGCACGATTGAAGACAATTCTGTGGAAATTCTTATTCACGGCTCCCGCCCTCGCCTCAAAAAACCGTCATCCAGCCAACAGGGCTGGACGCATCCGGACAACACTTGTGACAAAGTGTTGTGGAGACGGATTGTGGCGGCGACTCTGGCGGAAGCCGAGGAAGTTCGTCACGAAAAAGCCGGATACGTGGACGCTGCGCCCACGGCGCAGGGACCGGCCTTTAGAAGGAAGTCTTACTTGAGGAGGCGTTGCGTGAAAACGCTACGCCACGGCGCGCCAGAACATGCCCGCCGGCAGCATTGCCAACGCCGCCAGTCCGCGGCGCGCGATGCCTCGTCGGCGTCGGCGCGCCGCCTTGCGCAGGATCAAGCCACGCAGCGGCGATCGCCATATGCTCGATCCATTCCGCTCAAGGAGAAGCTGCAATGTCCTTCACGCCCAACAACGTCGGGGCTCTCGACCGCGCCGCGCGTGTCGGCCTCGGCATGCTCCTGCTCGGCCTTGCGGCAACGGGCAGCATCGGGCCTTGGGGCTATGCGGGCGCGATTCCGCTGCTGACCGGCGCGGCCGGCATCTGCCCGCTCTATTCGCTCTTGGGCTTCAGCACCTGCGGGCGTCGCCGCCGCTGAAACTCAGCGAGCGGGTTCGATGCGCGTGACGACGATCTTGCCGTCGATCTTTCCTGCGTCGAAGCGGACCCTGTCGCCGGGCTGCAACCTGTCGAGCACGGATTCGTCGCTCACGCCGAACACCATCGTCATGCCGGGCATGTCCAGGCTCTTCAGCGGGCCGTGCTTGATCGTGAGCTTCTTGTTGTCCTTGTCGATCTTTCGGATCTCGCCGTCGCTGAGATCCGAAGCCGGGGCTTGCCCGGCGGCTGGCGCTTGTGGCGCGGGCGACTGCGCACCGGCAGCACCCGCAAAAGCCAATGCGGCCAGCGCCGCCATGAATGAAATGCGAATCTTCGGCATCGTGTGGTTCTCCTGAAAATAGTCCTTGGGTTTTACCGGGCGACCGTCACGGCGCCCTTCATCCCGGCGTCGTAGTGGCCCGGCTGCAGGCATGCGAAATCGACCCTGCCGGCCTTGGTGAACTGCCACACGATCTCGCCGCTCTTACCCGCAGCCAGAGTCACCATGTTTGGATCGGCGTGTTCCATCTCCGGGTTCTTCTTCATGGCTTCGTAGTGCGCCCTGAGTTCCTGCCCGGTGCCGAGCACAAGCTCGTGCTTCAACTGGCCGGAGTTCTTGACGACGAAGCGAACGGTCTCGCCCTGCTTCACGCGGATGTCGGCGGGCGTGAAGCGCATGCCGTCGGTCATGTCGACGTTGACGGTGCGCGTGGCCTTCGCGGCCGTGCCCGGCTTGCCGATGGCTTCGTCGGCGTCGCCGTGGCCATGCCCGCCGGCGTGATTGCCGGTGGCCGATGCACCTGCGGCCGCAAGGGCCAGAAGCGCGGCGAAGGCGGTGTTGCGGAATGTGTGGTGTTTCATGGTTTTTCCTTCTGAGGGTTGGAGGTTCTGAAAAAATGAGGCTCGATGAACTCAGTGCCCCGCGTGGCCGCCGCCGGGCTTGCGGACCTGCACTTCGATGTTCCGGGCGGGCATGTTTTGCGCCGGCATCGCGGCCGCGCCGGCATCGCGCCGTCGCGAGGTTTCGGGGGGCGCGCCGTCGAACTCGTAGGCCACCGTGCCCTTGGGGTGCCTGTACCAGCCGGGATTTGAATAGTCCCCGGGTTTCTGGTTCTTGCGCACCTTCACCACGCTGAACATGCCGCCCATCTCGACCGAGCCGAACGGACCTTCGCCGGTCATCATTCGCGCGGTGTTGTCGGGAATCGGCATTTCCATTTCGCCCATGTCGGCCATGCCGCGCTCGCCCATCACCATGTAGTCGGGCACCAGGTTCGTGATCTGCCTGGCCACGTCCTTGTGGTCGAGGCCGATCAGCGTGGGCACGTCGTGGCCCATGGCGTTCATCGTGTGATGGCTCTTGTGGCAGTGAAAGGCCCAGTCGCCCTCCTCGTCGGCCAAGAACTCCAGCTGGCGCATCTGGCCGACCGCCACGTCGGTGGTCACCTCGTAGTGCCGTGTGCTCCTGGGCGTCGGCCCGCCGTCGGTGCCGGTGACGAGGAATTCATGCCCGTGCAGATGCATCGGGTGGTTCGTCATCGTCAGGTTGCCGATGCGGATGCGCACCTTGTCGTTCAGCCTCACGTTGAGCGAATCAATGCCCGGAAAGATCCGGCTGTTCCAGGACCACAGGTTGAAGTCCAGCATCGTCATGATCTTGGGCGTGGCGCTGCCGGGTTCCACGTCGTAGGCGTTGAGCAGGAACACGAAGTCGCGGTCGACCTTGTCGATCAGCAGATGCTCGGCCTTCGGATGCGTGACCCAGAAGCCCATCATGCCCATCGCCATCTGCGTCATCTCGTCCGCATGCGGGTGGTACATGAAGGTGCCCGGCCGGCGCGCGACGAACTCGTAGACGAAGGTCTTGCCGGGCCTGATCGGCGGCTGCGTCAGGCCCGAGACACCATCCATGCCGTTGGGCAGGCGTTGCCCGTGCCAGTGCACACTGGTGTGCTCGGGCAACTTGTTGGTCACGAAGATCCGCACCCTGTCGCCTTCGACCACCTCGATGGTCGGGCCGGGCGACTGGCCGTTGTAGCCCCACAGGTTGGCCTTGAAGCCGGGCGCCATTTCGCGCACCACGGGCTCCGCCACCAGGTGAAACTCCTTCACGCCGTTGTTCATGCGCCAGGGCAGCGTCCAGCCGTTGAGCGTGACCACGGGGTTGTAGGGCCGCCCGCTCGGAGGCAAGAGCGGCGGCATGGTGTCGGGCGTGGTCTGGAGCACGGGCTCGGGCAATGCGGCCATCGCCACCTTGCTCACGCTCGCAGCGGCAAGGGCACCCGTGACGGCACCTGCGCCGCTCAGAAAATTGCGTCTGTTTGTCATGTGGTTTCGAATGTCTTTAGGTGGGCCGGACGGTGCGCTCAGTGGGCCGCGCCGGCTGAGAGAGCTTCGCCGCCTGCGCTGGCCGTCGAGACACCCATGGCCGTGGGCTTGCCGATCACCGATGCGGCCAATGCGGCATCGGCCAGCCAGAACTGCTGCTGCGCGTTGATCGCGTTGCTCACGCTCGCGATCTGGTCGCGCGCTTCGGCCAGCAGCTCGAAGACACCGATCAGCATGCCGTTGTAGCGAAGCACGTTCTCGTCGGCCATGGACTGGCGCAGCGGCATGATCTCGTCGCGGTAGTGCCGCGCGATGTCGTAGGCCGTGCGGTAGGCCGAGTAGCCTTCGCGCAGCTGCGAAGACGCGCCGCGCACCGCGGCGTCGTAGCGGTTGGCCGCGGCCAGCGACTGCGCGTTCAGTGCGTCGCGCTGCGCCGAGCCCCAGTCGAACAGCGGCAGCCGGATGTCAAGTTCGAAGCCGCGCCGCGTGCCCTTCGTGCCTTCTGCGTTGTCGAACACCGTGTCGCGCCGGCCGCCCGCCTCCACATCGACGAAGGTCGACAGCAGGTTGATGCCTTGCGACTTGCCCGCCACGTCCAGTTGCGCGCGCGCAAGCTGCACGTCCAGGCGCTGCTCGGTCGCGGTGGCGGCCACTTCCTTGGGCTCGCGCGGCACCTTCGGCAGGTCGGGCAGGCGATCGGGCAAAGCCAGCTTCGCGGCCTGCGCGTCGTCCAGTCCCAGCGCACGCACCAGCTCCTCGCGCGCCGCCGTGGCGGCATGCCGTGCCGACGCGAGCTGCGTGGTCGCATCGGCATAGAACACCTGCTGGCGCGCACGCTGGAGCTTGCTGAAGTTGCCGATCTGCTGCATGCGGCGCGCAAGCTCCGCGCTGGCCTCGGCCGAGCGTTTGACCTGTTCGGCGTACTGCAGCATCTGCTGCGCGGCCACGGCACGGACCCACGCCTGCCCCACCTGCGTGACCTGGTCGACCACCGCGCCGGTGAGCTGCAGCTTCGCCTGCGCGGACTGGCTGTGCGACATCGACAGGCGCCGCGGCAGCAGGATGAGATCGACCAGGCCGAAGGACAGCAGCCGCCCGATCTCGAGCTCGCTGCCCAGGCGCATGCGCTCGAAGGTGAAGACCGGGTTGGGCATTCGGCCCCTCTGGTTGGCCGCGGCCAACTCGCCCCAGCTTTGCGCGACCAGGGCCTGCACCGCCGGGCTGTTGGCCAGGGCGAGCTGCACCGCATCGGCCTGCGACAGCGGCCTGGACAGAAGCTCCTGCGCGAGCGCCGCTCGGCGATCCCGCTGCTCCTGCGTGCGGCTGAGTTCGAGCTTGCCGCCGGTGAACGGTCGAGCCTGCGTGTTGGTGTCCTGAAGGGCCTCGTCGATGCCCACCGAGGCGCAGCCGGCCAGGAGAACGGCCGCGAAAGCGACGGCCGAAAGACGCAAGCCGCGCTTCATGGCTGCTGCTCCTTCTTCGCGGGCATCGGCATCGCATGGCCGTGATGCGCGGCGGGTGCGTCCGCCGCGCCCTTGGGCGCTTCGGCGGGCGTGGGCGGCGTGGCTTCAGCGGTCTCCTTGGCGTAGGCCTGCCAGCCGCCGCGGCGGTAGACCGTTTCGTTGGCCTCCTTCCACGGAATCGGTCTGTCGTCCGCAAAGGGCCTGTAGCCCTCCAGCGCGGACTGGTAGTTCAGGACGGTGGGCGCGGGCTGCGCCGCAGCGGCAAGCGCCGCAAAAGCGGAAAGTACGGCCAGCCAGGCGGCCGGCAATGAATGGAACATGGCGTCCTCGCGTGTTCATGAACGGGTGCGTCGACGCTGCCCATGGGGCATGGCATGACGCAGGCGATGCATGCGCGCTCGCGGCAGCCCGTGGCAGGGCCGCGCGCAGGCGCACGAACGCTTCAGGCGCGAGGAGGTTTGTCGAGAAGGCGCGGCACGGCCGTGGCCACGTGGGCGGCGGGCTCGGCCAGGTCGGCGCGGGGAAGGCCCTGGAACACCGGGAGTTCCATGCTGGTCAGCGCCGTGGCATGGCAGGCACCGCAGGTGCCGCAGGTGCTGCACTTGTGCATGGAATCGGCCCCTGCATGGGCGCTGGCGTCGGCGCTATCGTGCGCGGGCTGCTTGGCGTCTTGCGCTGCAGCTTCGTGGTGGTGGCGATGATCCGCATGCCCATTGCCCTGCACCGCCGCCGTGGCAGGCGCTGCGCCTGCCGCACTCTCATGACCCGGTCCGCAAAAGACCATGGCTGCCGCCGCGTAAGCCTGGAAAGGCACGGCAAACATCATGATCCAAAGGACGAAAAGGCGAACCCGGTGCATGCCGCAGATTGTAGACAGGGCAGCACCTCCGTCTACGCTGTAGGTCTATCCAGCCGCGCCCGGCGCCACCGTTGGTAGGAAAGTGCCGACCCAGACTGGCGGCCACGGCCCGCGCGCAATCTCGGCGGCTCTGGCTCAGATAAAGGCTCCGTCACGCAATGGAGGTAATCCCATGCATGCAAAAGCTCGTTTCCTCGGCCATTCCGTGCACCAGATGCTGGTAGTTTTTCCGCTCGGGCTGCTGGCCACCGCGGTGGTCTTCGACCTCATCTATCTCGCGGGCAGGAGCCAGGTCATGGCGGCGGTGTCGTACTGGATGATCGCGGCCGGCTTGGTGGGCGGCGTTCTGGCCGCGCCATTCGGCACCATCGACTGGCTGAGCATTCCGGCCGGCACGCGCGCCAAGCGCATCGGCGCCTTGCACGGAGCTGGCAACGTGCTGGTGCTGCTTCTCTTCGCCGTGAGCTTCCTGCTGCGCGACCAGGACTATGCGCCGGTGCCAAGCCAGATGGTCTGGGCCTTTGCAGGGGCCGCCATCGCGCTGGTCACTGCCTGGCTCGGCGGTGAGTTGGTGGACCGGCTCGCGGTCGGCGTCGACGAAGACGCCAACCTGAACGCGCCCAGTTCGTTGCACAAGCCGCACACTGCAACGGGCAAGTAGCGGCGTCTTCCCTATCGCAGGCAGGCCGCGCGGCAACGTGCGCGCGCGGCCCTCCCGCAGGTTCAGAAGAAACCGAGCTTCTTCGGCGAGTAGCTCACCAGCAGGTTCTTCGTCTGCTGGTAGTGGTCGAGCATCATCTTGTGCGTCTCGCGTCCGATGCCCGACTCCTTGTAGCCGCCGAAGGTGGCGTGCGCCGGATAGGCGTGGTAGCAGTTGGTCCACACGCGCCCGGCCTGGATCGCGCGGCCCATGCGGTACGCGGTGCTGCCGTCGCGCGTCCACACGCCGGCGCCAAGGCCGTAGGGCGTGTCGTTGGCAATCTCCAGCGCTTCGGCTTCGGTCTTGAAGGTGGCAATGGCGAGCACCGGGCCGAAGATCTCTTCCTGGAAGATGCGCATCTTGTTGTGGCCCTTGAACAGCGTCGGCTGGATGTAGTAGCCGTCCGCCAGTTCGCCGCCCAGCTGCGCACGGCCGCCGCCGGTGAGGCACTGCGCGCCCTCTTCCTTGCCGAGCGCGAGGTAGCTCATGATCTTGTCCATCTGCATGGCCGAGGCCTGCGCACCCATCATGGTGTCGGTGTCGAGCGGATGCCCCTGCTTGATGGCCTTGATGCGCTCCAGCGCACGCGCCATGAACTTGTCGTAGATCGATTCCTGGATCAGCGCGCGCGACGGGCAGGTGCAGACCTCGCCCTGGTTGAAGGCGAACAGCACCAGGCCTTCGACGGCCTTGTCGAGGAAGTCGTCGTCGGCATCGGCGATGTCCTCGAAGAAGATGTTGGGGCTCTTGCCGCCGAGCTCCAGCGTGGCAGGGATCAGGTTGCCGGCCGCGGCCTGCGCGATGACGCGGCCGGTGGCCGTGGAGCCCGTGAAGGCGATCTTCGCGATGCGCTTGCTGCCCGCCAGCGCCATGCCGGCTTCGCGGCCGTAGCCGTTGACGATGTTCAGGACGCCGGGCGGCAGCAGGTCGGCCAGCAGCTCGGCCATCACCATGATGCTCACGGGCGTCGACTCGGCCGGCTTGAGCACCACGCAGTTGCCTGCGGCAATGGCGGGCGCGAGCTTCCATGCGGCCATGAGGATCGGGAAGTTCCAGGGAATGATCAGCCCGACCACGCCCAGCGGTTCATGGAAGTGATAGGCGATGGTGTTCTCGTCGATCTCGCTCAATGCGCCTTCCTGCGCGCGCAGGCAGCCTGCGAAGTAGCGGAAGTGGTCGATGGTCAGCGGAATGTCGGCATTGAGCGTCTCGCGGATCGGCTTGCCGTTGTCCACCGTCTCGGCATAGGCGAGCAGTTCGAGGTTCTGCTCCAGCCGGTCGGCAATCTTCAGTAGCACGTTGGCGCGCTCCGACGGCGAGGTGCGGCCCCACTTGCCCGCGGCGGCGTGGGCCGCGTCGAGCGCGAGCTCGATGTCCTCGGGGCCCGAGCGGGCCGCACGCGTGAAGGGCTTGCCGGTGATCGGCGTGACGACGTCGAAGTACTGGCCCTTCAGCGGCGGCACGAACTTGCCGTTGATGAAGTTGTCGTAGGCCGGCTTGAAGTCGACTTTCGCGCCGGGGGTGTTGGGGCTGGCGTATTGCATGGTCTTTTCGTCTCCGTTGGATAGGGGGTGGAAGGTGACCGCGCAAGCCCGATGCCGCGCAGCCCCTGGTGTGCTGCATTGCACGCGCCGTGCCACGCGGGCCGGGAGCGCGAATCGCGCGGCATGGCGCAACAGGAGCTGTTTTCTGTCCCAGAGCGCGACAGCTGTATGTCCCGCCACGAGCAGTTGTCACGAAACGGGACAGCGTGGGTGCAGAATCGCTCCAGACTTCCTCCCACGAGCACGAGCGACCCTTGTTGGCCACCTTCCCGACCACCGGTGCGACCGGCGCCCCGCGCGACCTGCTGCTGAAGGTCACCCCGCCGCGCGTGCCGCGCCACCTGGTGTCGCGCGCCCGGCTGCTGTCGAGTGCCGATGCGCTGCGCGACCATGCGATCTTCGTGGTGCAGGCCCCCTCGGGCTTCGGCAAGACCTCGCTGCTGGCGCAATGGCGGCTGGAGTACCTGGGCATGGGCATGCCGGTCGCCTGGGTCTCGGCGCAGAACCACGATGATCCGGGCCGGCTGGTGCACAGCCTGGCGGTGGCGCTTCGTGCCGCCATAGGGAGCCCGGCCTTCGGCCGCAGCGTGCTGGAGGACGACCGGCCCGGCAACCTCGCGAGCGTCACGGCGCTGCTGTCCGAGCTGGCGCAGGCGGCGCTGGACACGGTGCTGGTCGTCGACGAGGCCGAACGGCTGCCTCCGGCATCGCGCGAGGCACTGGCCTACCTGCTGCGCAACGCGCCGCCCAACGTGCGCGTGCTGATCGGCACGCGCCCGGACGGCCGGCTGGACATCGAGGACCTCGTGGCCTGCGGGCAGTGCGTGGAGATCGGTCCGGCGCTGCTGAGGTTCAGCCTGGATGAAACCCTGCAGCTCGTGCAGGCCCGCTTTGGCACGCGCATCGACCGCAACACGGCCGCGCGGCTGCATGAGCTCACGGAGGGATGGCCGCTGGGCCTGCAGCTGGCCACGACGATCATCTCGCGCGGGGCCGATGCGCGCGCCGCCCTGTCCGGCCTGACGGCCGCAGCCGGCGAACTGCAGGGCGAGCTGGTGCGGCTGCTGCTGGTCAACCTCGACCCGGCCGATCGCGATTTCCTGGTCCGCATCGCCGTGCTCGACCTGCTCCACCCCGATCTGTGCCGCGCCGTGTCCGGCGCCGACGATGCGCAGGTGCGGCTGGCCCGGCTGAGCAACGACACGCCGGTGTTCGCCGCCTCCGAAGGCGGCGACTGGCTGCGCATGCATGCGCTGGCGCGCGACGTGCTGCGCCAGCGTTTCGGGGCGCTGGACGCCGGCGAGCAGGTGGCGGCGCATGCCCGCGCGGCGCAGTGGCTGGCCGACCACGGCCTGCTCGACGAGGCGGCCCATCATGCGCTGGGCGCGGGCCAGCACCAGACGGCGTACGACCTGGCCGAGCGCAGCGTGTACGAGTCCCTCATGCGGCGCGGCCGGCAGGCGGCCGTGCTCGAATGGCTCGCGCAGCTGCCCGCCGACGAGCTCGACCGGCGCCCGCGCCTGCTGCTGGCCGCCGCATGGACGCTCGCCTCGAGCGAGCGGCACGAGGAAGCCGGCCGCTTCGTGGCGCGCATCCTGGCGCAGCCAGACGCGGGCGATGCGCTGCGCTGCGAATGCGCGCTCATCCTCGGCGGCGCCGCCGTGTTCGCGGACGACCCCGACCGTTTCGTCGAACTGCATGCGCCCTGGACCGAGGCCGTGCCGCTGACAGACCCGTTGCTGCTGCGGTCGCATGCCAACCGCATGGCCTACCTGGCCCTGCTCGAAGGCGAACCGGCGCTGGCGCGCCTGCGCCAGCAGCGGGCCGGGCACGGACACGCCGGCCACGGCATCGACTACATACGCCGATGGAGCGAACTGGTCATCGGCCTCAGCTATGCCTGGGAGGGCCAGGTGCTGCTGGCCGAGCAGCTCCTGCAGCCCGCCGTGGCGGGCGCCGAGGCCGAGCTCGGGCGGCGCCACCGCTTCAGCTGCAACCTGGCCGCGCTGCTCGCCGCGGTGGCCTGGGAACGCGACCTGCCCGGCGACGCCGCCAACCTGCTGGCCGACCGCCTCGACGTGCTCGAACACAGCGGCCTGCCTGAATCGCTGCTGCTGGCCTACCGGACCGCGGCGCGCATCGCCGCCTCCGAGGGAGCGGAACACCGCGCACTGGAGCTGCTGAACGCGCTGGATGCGGCCGGTGCCGCGCGGCGCCTCCCGCGGCTGCGCATTGCCAGTCTGGCCGAGCAGGTGCGCCTGCACGCCCGGCGCCACCGCGCCCAGACATGCCGCGAACTGTGCGAGCGCATCGAGGCCCAGCTGGCCGATCCCGCGCTGCCGCAAGGACCGCTGTGGCGGCGCGGCGTGCAGATGCTGCACGACGTGGCCCGGGCCCAGGCGGCCATCGCCGCGCGCGACTGGCCGGACGCCCTCGCGCAGCTGGAACGTGCCGACGATCAGGCGCGCCAGCACAAGCAGGGCGGCCTGCACATCGAGCTGCTGGGGCTGCGCGCACTGGCGCTGGAGCGCTGCGGCCAGCCCTCGCAGGCGCTGCTGCGCGAGGCCATGGACCTGGCGCGCGCCTACGGGCTGCAGCGCGTGTTGTCCGATGCGCATCCCGAACTCGGCGCCTGGATCGGCACGCTGGCTGCCGAGGGCGCGCAGCCGGAGATCATGATCACCGGCGCCGCCTCGCCGCCACCCGCGCCCTCCCTGCCGCACGGCGCGGCGCTCACGCCCAAGGAAGGCGAGGTGCTGGCGCTGCTGGCGCGCAACCTCTCGAACAAGGAAATCGGACGCGCCATGCAGGTGGGCGAAACCACCATCAAGTGGCACGTGAAGAACCTTTTTTCCAAGCTGGACGCGGGCACCCGCACGCAGGTGGTCCGGCGCGCCCGCATCCTGGGATTGCTCGCGCCGGAGCGCTGAGCGCGGGTTCTCCCTAGGCTCCCGCACCGGGTTCCCCCTCCTCTGAGAAGGGGGCGCGAAATGGCGGCGCGACCTATTCTTCTTTCCATACGGTCATCGCCGGACAGCGGCAACACACGACCGGAGAAGGAGACAAGCAATGGGTTCGACACAACAACAGCCAGGCCTCTCGAGCGAGGCACCCGCCGTCCTGACGCGCGGCATCCAGGTTCACCCCACGACCTGCGCCATCGGCGCCGAGCTGCGGCATGTGTCGCTCGCCGACGCGTCGCGCGATGCCGGCCTCGCGGCCGAGATCCGCGCGCTGCTGGTCAAGCACAAGGTGCTGTTCTTCCGCCAGCAGGAACTCACGCGCGCCGAGCACGTCGCCTTCGCCCGCCATTTCGGTGAGCTCGAGGACCACCCGGTGGCCGGCAGCGACCCCGAGCACCCGGGGCTGGTCCGCATCTACAAGAGCCCCGAGACGCCGGCTGACCGCTACGAGAACAGCTGGCACACCGACGCCACCTGGCGCGAGAAGCCACCCTTCGGCTGCGTGCTGCGCTGCGTCGAATGTCCGTCGGTCGGCGGCGACACGATGTGGGCCAACATGGCGCTGGCCTTCGAGAAGCTGCCCGCGCACATCCAGCAGCAGATTGCGGGGCTGCGTGCCCGCCACAGCATCGAGGCCACGTTCGGCGCCGCGATGCCGGCCGAGAAGCGCCTGGCGCTGAAGGCACAGTTCCCCGACGCGGAGCACCCCGTGGTGCGCACGCACCCCGACACGGGCGAGAAGATCCTGTTCGTCAACGGCTTCACGACCCACTTCACCAACTTCCACACGCCGGCCAACGTCCGCTACGGGCAGGACTACCAGCCCGGCGCCGCCATGCTGCTCGCCTACCTCGTGAGCCAGGCCCAGATCCCCGAGTACCAGGTGCGCTGGCGCTGGCAGCCGGGCGACGTGGCCATGTGGGACAACCGCTCGACCCAGCACTACGCGGTCATGGACTACCCGCCCTGCCACCGAAAGATGGAGCGCGCCGGCATCGTCGGCGAAGCGGTCTTCTGAGCGGGCGCAGCCCCGCGCCCTCCTTTCCTCTCTTCTTCCTTTCTACCGAGGTTCCTGCCATGAATTTTCTCGACGGCCATCTGTTCCCCGAAAACCAACAGCCGCTGATCATCACCGCCGCGCCCTATGCACCGGCGTGGGTGCCCGGCGACTTTCCCGAGGACATCCCCGTGACGATGGAGCAGCAGATCCAGAAGGCGGTGGACTGCTACAACGCCGGCGCGACGGTGCTGCACCTGCATGTGCGCGAACTCGACGGCAAGGGCAGCAAGCGGCTGTCCAAGTTCAACGAGCTGATCGCCGGCGTGCGCAACGCGGTGCCGGAAATGATCATCCAGGTGGGCGGCTCCATCAGCTTCGCACCCGAGAACGAAGGCGCGGCCGCCAAGTGGCTGTCCGACGACACGCGCCACATGCTGGCGGAACTGGAGCCCACGCCCGACCAGGTGACGGTGACCATCAACACCTCGCAGATGAACGTGGTCGAGCACTGGGACGATGCCGACACCAAGGGCACCTCGATGGAAGACCCCGAGGTCTACCGCGCCTACAAGGAAATGACCGTGCCCGCGCAGCCGGGCTGGGCCGAAGAACACATCCGCCGGCTCAGCAAGGCGGGCATCCAGAGCGCCTTCCAGTGCTACAACATCAACAGCTTCGACTCGGTCGAGCGGCTGATGCGCCGCGGCGTCTACAAGGGCCCGCTGGTGATGAACTGGGTGGCCATTGGCGGCGGCATGGATGTGCCCAACATCTACAGCCTCGCCAACTTCGTGCGCGCCGTGCCCGACGGCGCGGTGCTCACCGTCGAAAGCTCCATGCGCAACGTGCTGCCCGTCAACATGATGGGCATCGCCATGGGCCTGCACGTGCGCTGCGGCATCGAGGACAACATCTGGAACCAGTCGCGCTCCGAGAAGATGGGCACGGTGAAGCAGGTCGAGCAGCTGGTGCGCATCTCGCGCGAGTTCGGCCGCCCGATCGCGACGGCGCAGCAGGCACGCGACATCTCCAAGATCGGCGTGTTCTACGACACCGTGGAGGAAACGCTGCTCGCCAACGGCTTCGCGCCCAACCGCGCCGGCGCCCAGCAGGGCTTCCTGCGCAAGGCCGCCTGAGCCGCGCCCCAAGGACCCACGATGTCTAACGAAAACCCCGCCACGCCGATCTGCGACGGCATGCGCGCCGCCGGCCAATGGAACCGCGACTGGCAGCCCATGGCCGAGCTCGACGCCGACTGGACCGAGAAGTTCATGGCCATGGTCAGCGCGCCCCTCAACTCAGGGGTCATCGACCCCAAGACCTTCGAGATGCTGGCCATTGCCGTCGATGCCTCGGTGACGCACATGTACGGCCCCGGCGTGCGGCGCCACACCCGCCGCGCGCTGGCGCTGGGCGTGACGCCCGAGCAGATCACGGCCGTGCTGCAGCTCACCGCCATGCTCGGGCTGCACACCATGAGCCTGGGCGCGCCGATCCTGGTGGAGGAAATGGAGAACCACCGGCGCAGTCTCTTCGGCGACGAGAGCGAAGGCTGAGCGGACATGACCCAGATGACCACCCACGCACCGCATCTCTCGCGCCGCGCCTGCGTGCTGGCGCTGCTCTCGGCCTGGGCCGGCACGAAGGCCGGCGCACAGGGCACCTGGCCCGAGCGGCCGATCCGCCTCGTGGTGCCGGCGCCGGCCGGCGGCGCGTCCGACATGATCGCGCGTACCTTCGGCGAGAGCATCCGCGCCGGCACGGGGCAGGCTGTGGTGGTCGACAACAAGCCTGGAGCCGGGGGCATCCTCGCCGTCGAGGCCATGCTGTCGGCGCCGCGCGACGGCTATACCTTCGTGCTCTCGCCCAACTCGCTGGTGACCGAGGCGCCGCACAGCTTCAAGTTCCGCTTCGACGTGTTCAAGGACCTGATGCCGGTCGCGGAAGTGGCCAAGGTGGCGCTGGTGCTGGTGGTCGATCCGCGGCTGCCGATCCGCAGCGTCGCCGAGATGGTCGCCTACATCAAGGCGCGTCCGGGCAAGACCGCCTATGCCTCCTACAGCCCGGGCTCGCTCTCGCACATCGAGGGCATGCAGTTCAACAAGGCCGCGGGACTCGACATGGAACACGCGGGCTACAAGGGCTCGCCGCCCGCGCTGATCGATGTCATGGGCGGCCAGGTGCAGTTCATGTTCGACGGCATGGGCACCGCGCTGCCGCTCATCAAGGCCGCCAAGCTGCGCCCGCTGGCCGTGACCTCGCCGGCGCGCTCGCCCTTCCTGCCGGACGTTCCGACCCTCGCCGAACTGGGGTACGCGGACCTGACCCAGACCATGGGAACGGGCGTCTGGTCCACGCCCGACGTGCCCGCGGCCATTCGGGACAAGCTGCGCGCCGAACTGCTCAAGGCCGTGGCCGCCACCGCCGTGCGCGAGCAACTGCAGGCCCTGGGCATGGACACCGCGAACCCGCCGCAGAGCCTGGACGACTGGCGCCAGGCGCTCAAGCGCGGCCATGAACACACCGGACAGGTGCTGCGCGCGCTCGGCGACAAGTCCTGAGCCGCGGCACCGCTCTCTCCTTCCCTCACACCACCTTACCCAGGCACCCCATGACACGCATTCCGCGCCTCGCTTCCCTGACGATGGCCGTTGCCGCCGCGCTCTACGCGCCGGCCGGCTTCGCCTTCACCGACAAGCCAGTCCACCTGATCGTCCCCGCGCCGCCGGGCGGCACCATCGACGTGATCGCGCGCATCATCGGCGACCAGCTGTCGCAAGAGATCAAGCAGCCCGTGGTGGTCGAGAACAAGCCCGGCGCGGGCGGCGCGATCGCCGTCAAGTACGTGCTTTCGCAGCCCGCTGACGGACAGACGCTGATGGTGACGGCCAGCAACGTGCTGGCCGAAATTCCCCATGTGATGAAGACCGGCTTCGATCCGCTGAAGGACGTGAAGCCGGTCGGCATCATGTCGCGCTCGGCGCTGCTGTTCATCGCCGCGCCGCAGTTTCCGGCCAAGGACGCCAAGGAGGCCATCGCCTACGTGAAGGCGCATCCGGGGCAGGTGTCGTATGCCTCCTACAGCGCGGGCACGGCCTCGCACTATGCGGGCGCGATCCTCAACCAGAAGGCGCAGCTGGACATGCAGCATGTGCCCTTCGCCGGCTCGGCGCCCGCGCTGGCGCAGGTCATGGGCGGGCAGATCCCGCTCATGTTCGACGGCACGGTCACCTCGAAGAACCTGGTCGCCGGCGGGCGCGTGCGCCTGCTGGCCGTGGCCTACAAGACGCGCCTGCCGGACTTCCCCAACACGCCGACGATGGCGGAGCTGGGCTACCCGGAGCTGAACTTCAGCAACTGGACCGGCGTGATCGCCTCGTCGCAGATGCCCGCCGCGGTGACCGAAAAGATCCACGCGGTGCTCGAGAAGATCACCGCCAGTCCCGCCTTCCGCAGCCGCATCGTGAGCGCCGGCTTCGAGCCCGTCGGTCCGCGATCGCTGGAACAGGCCGCCAGCGAGCTGCGCGAAGAGTACGCCCGCAACGCCGAGATCGTGAAGACCTTCGGTATCCAGTTGAACTGATCCCCGCTGCAGGAAAAACACACCATGGTCAAAGCCATCCGCTTCCACGAGACCGGCGGCCCGGACGTCCTGAAGCTCGAACATGTCGAGGTCGGCGATCCCGGCCCCGGGCAGGCGCGCGTGCGCCAGAGCCTCATCGCCGTCAACTTCATCGACATCTACTTTCGCACCGGGCGCTATCCGCTCGCGCTGCCCAACGGCATCGGCTCCGACGCCGTGGGCGTGGTCGAGGCCGTGGGCCCGGGCGTGACCGACATCCGCGTGGGCGACCGCGTGGGCTACCTGCTCGGCCCGCAGGGTGCGTACTCGCAAGTGCGCGTGATGCCCGCCGAAGTGCTCATCCCGCTGCCCGAGGGCATCTCCGACCGCACCGCCGCCACGCTGATGATGAAGGGCATGACGGCGCAGTACCTGTTCCGGCAGGTCTATCCGCTGCACGGCGGCGAGACCATCCTGTACCACGCAGCCGCCGGCGGCGTGGGCCTGATCGCCTGCCAGTGGGCGCGCGCGATGGGCGTCACCATGATCGGTACCGTCAGCACCGACGAGAAGGCGGCCATTGCCAAGGCCAACGGCTGCGCGCACACCATCGTCACCTCGCGCGAGAACATCGTCCAGCGCGTGCGCGAGATCACCGATGGCAAGGGCGTGCCGGTGGTCTACGACTCGGTGGGCAAGGACACGCTGGAGGCCTCGCTCGACTGCCTGCAGCCGCGCGGCTCGCTGGTGAGCAACGGCACCTCGTCCGGGGCCGTGGTCGTCGACTCGCAGGTGCTCGCGGCCAAGGGTTCGATCTGGCTCACGCGGCCGGCGATGGTGCATTACATCCAGCCGCGCACGCACATGCTGGAAATGGCCGACGAGCTGTTCGGCCACGTGCTGGCCGGACGCATCGTGAGCGAACCGCAGCAGAGCTTCGCGCTCGAGGACGCGGCCGAGGCGCACCGCGCCCTCGAAGGCCGCAAGACCATGGGCGCCACGGTGCTCGTGCCCTGACTGAAGAACGAACGAACGAACAAAGAGTCTCCCCATGAACGGATTGATGATGGATCGGCCGCTGCTGATCTCCTCGCTGCTGACGCACGCGGAAACCCAGCACGGCGAGCAAGAGATCGTTTCGCGCCGCGTCGAAGGCGATCTGCACCGCACCACCTACCGCGCGCTGGGCCAGCGTGCACGCCAGCTGGCCAATGCGCTCGCCGCGCTGGGGGTTGCGCATGGCGATCGCGTGGCCACGCTGGCCTGGAACGGCCATCGCCACATGGAGCTGTACTACGCGGTCTCGGGCTCGGGCGCCGTGCTGCACACGCTGAACCCCCGCCTGCATCCGGACCAGGTGCGCTGGATCGTCGATCACGCCGAAGATCGCGTGCTGTGCTTCGACCTGAGCTTTCTGCCGCTGGTGGAAGCCATTGCGCCGCATGTGTCCACCGTCAAGGCCTTCGTCGCGATGACCGGCCGGGCGCACATGCCCGCGTCGTCGACCATCCCGAACCTGCTGTGCTACGAAGACCTGCTCGACGCGCAATCTCCGCAGTTCGAGTGGCCCGACTTCGACGAGCGCACCGCCTCGTCGCTGTGCTACACCTCGGGCACGACCGGCAACCCCAAGGGCGTGCTGTACAGCCACCGCTCGACGGTGCTGCACAGCTATGCGGCCGCCCTGCCCGATGCGCTGAACTGCGCCAGCGCCGACACCATCCTGCCCGTGGTGCCGATGTTCCATGTGAACGCCTGGGGTCTGCCCTACATCGCCTGCATGGTGGGCGCCAAGCTCGTGTTCCCCGGCCCCTGGCTCGATGGCAAATCGCTGCACGACCTGTTCGAGGCCGAGCACGTGACCGTCTCCGCCGGCGTGCCCACCGTGTGGCAGGGACTGCTCGCACATGTGGAAAGCCAGGACCTGAAGTTCTCGACCATGCGCCGCACCATCATCGGCGGCTCGGCCTGCTCGCCCGCGATGATGCGCGCCTTCCAGGAGCGCCACGGCGTTCAGGTGCTGCACGCCTGGGGCATGACCGAGATGAGCCCGCTGGGCACGGCCGGCGCGCTCAAGCCCGCGCACCGGGCGCTCGATGCCGAACAGCGCCTGGCCATCCAGTCGAAGCAGGGCCGCGCGGTGTACGGCGTGGAGATGAAGATCGTCGACGCCGACGGCGCTGCCCTGCCCCACGACGGCTGCAGCGCCGGCGAGCTGATGGTGCGCGGACCGTGGATCCTCTCGAGCTACTTCAAGGGCGATGGCGGCGGCCCGCTGGTGAACGGCTGGTTCCCCACCGGCGATGTGTCCACCATCGATGAAGACGGCTTCATGCAGATCACCGACCGCAGCAAGGACGTGATCAAGTCCGGCGGCGAGTGGATCGGCTCGATCGACCTGGAGAACATCGCGATGGCCCACCCTGGCGTGGCGATGGCCGCATGCATCGCGGCGCGGCATCCAAAGTGGGACGAACGGCCGCTGCTGGTGGTGGTGCGCAAGGCCGGCGAGGCGCTTTCGCGCGACGAGCTGCTGCGCTTCTACGACGGCAAGATCGCCAAGTGGTGGACGCCGGACGACGTGGTGTTCGTCGACAGCATCCCGCTCGGCGCGACCGGCAAGGTGCAGAAGAACCTGCTTCGCGACACCTGGCGCGACCACCTGCTGGCCGCGGCCTGAACCGCGCGCACCGCATGACTGCCCTGTCCCTCGCCGCATGGCCGGCGCGCGGCCGCGTGCTCTTTCCAGGCGCGCTCGCCTGCGCCGTGGTGGCCGCCGCGGCCACCTTTCTCTCGCAGCACTACGGTGCACCGGTGATGCTGTTCGCGCTCATCCTCGGCATGGCGATGAACTTCCTCTCGACCGAAGGTCCGTGCAAGCCCGGCATCGAGTTCACCGCGCGCCACGTGCTGCGCTGGGGCGTGGCGCTGCTCGGGCTGCGCATCACGGCCGCGCAGGTGGTGTCGCTGGGCTGGCACCCGGTGCTGCTGGTGGCGGTGTCGCTGGTGCTGACCATCTGCGTTTCGATGGTCGTTGCGCGGCTGATGGGCTTCAACGTGCTGTTCGGCCTGCTCAGCGGCGGCGCCACAGCGATCTGCGGCGCCTCCGCCGCACTGGCGCTGGCCGCCGCGCTGCCGCCGCATCCGCTCAAGGAGCGCGCCACGCTGTTCACCGTGGTGGGCGTGTCGGCCTTGTCGACCCTCACGATGATCGCCTACCCGATGATCGCGCGCGCCCTGGGCATGGACGAGCACACGGCCGGCGTGTTCCTCGGCGCCACCATCCACGACGTGGCGCAGGTGGTGGGTGCGGGCTACGGCATGTCGCAGGCCACCGGCGACACGGCGACGCTGGTCAAGCTGATGCGCGTGGCCGCGCTGCTGCCGGTGATCCTGTTCGCCGTGATGCTGACCCGTTCGGCCGGCAAGGCCGCAGGCGGCAAACGGCCGCCGCTGCTGCCGTGGTTCGCGGTCGCATTCGCCGCACTGGTGGCGCTCAACAGCACCGGCTGGCTGCCGCAGGCCGCCAGCACCGCCGGCAGCGATCTGTCGCGCTGGTTCCTGGTGGCGGCCATGGCAGGAATCGGCATGAAGACGCAACTGCGCGAGCTGGTCGACGTGGGCTTTGCGCCGGTGCTGCTGATGGTGGGCGAAACGGCCTTCATCGCCGCCCTGGTGCTCGCGCTGTTGCGCTGGGCGCCCTGAAATTCCCGTCGGCAGAAGCACTGGAATACGGACGGCGACCGCAACCAACACAAACCAATACAACAACCCACCGGAGAAGACCATGAAAAGAATTTCCCTCATTGCCGCCGCAGCCGTCCTGGCCGCCGGCCCCTCTTTTGCCCAGTCATCGCTCACGCTGTTCGGCGTGGTCGATGCGGGCGTCAGCCACTACCGGACCACCAGCAGTTCGTGGAACCCGCTGCGCCCGGCCGAGCTGCGGCAGAGCCAGACCGTGCTGTCGCCGTCGGGCAATGCGTCGAGCCGCATCGGCTTTCGCGGCACCGAAGACCTCGGCGGCGGACTGGCCGCAGGCTTCTGGCTCGAAGCGCCGCTGAACAACGACACCGGCGGCGGCATCGCGAACTTCGGACGCCGCTCCACGGTGAGCCTGAGCGGACCGTTCGGCGAACTGCGCCTGGGCCGCGACTACACCGCCTCGTTCTGGAACGATGCCGTGTTCGACCCGTTCATCGTCAACGGCGTGGGCACGAACCTGATCGCGGTGGTGAACAGCAACCTCGCAGCCAGCCGCGCGCTGGCGACGGGCGGCCTGCTGAACGGCGGCCTGTCGGCAGGCACCGACAGCTACCTGCGCACCAGCAACGCCGTCAGCTATTTCCTGCCGCCGGACCTGGGCGGCTTCTACGGCCAGGTGCAATACGCGCTGCACGAGAACGTGAAAGCCAGCAACCAGCCGGACAGTCCCTCCAAGCGCGGCCGCTACGTGGGCGGGCGCATCGGCTGGACCAGCGGCCCGACCGACGTGGCCCTGGGCTACGGGGAGAGCACGCTGACCAGCACCGCCGCGCAAAGCGAGAAGATCAAGAGCTTGAATCTCGGCGCCTCATACGACTTCGGCCCTGTCAAGGTGTTCGGCGAATGGTCGCGCGTGCGCGACGTGCGGAGCAGCACCACCGCGGCCCTTCCCGGCGCCGAATTTCGCCTGAGCGACCGCTACGACGGACTCATGGCCGGCGTGAACGTGCCGCTGGGCGCGGGCATGCTGCGCGCCTCCTATGCACGCGTGCGCTTCGAGAGTGGCCTGAACCTGCCGGACGGCAATTCATCGGTCAACAAGCTGGCGCTGGGCTACGTGCATAACCTGTCCAGGCGGACGGCGCTGTATGCCTCGGTGGCGCGGATCCACATCGCCAACGGCCGCAACAACCCGACGGTGATGGGTGTGACGCCGCTGGTGCTGAGCGTGCCCGCGATCCTTCCGCAGCCAGGCTACGCGACCACCGGCGGCATGCAGCCGCGCAGCGCGCTGGGGTATGACGTCGGAATCCGCGTGGTGTTTTGAGATCCGCAGGAAATTTTCCTGAACGGCGCTATCGCGTCCGCATCTCGCGGACAGTGTTGACGCCGTCGGACAGGCCGAACTCATACTGCCCCCCGCCGGGAACGCCCGGCAGCGGAAGGTCCAGGTGCCCGCCCTGTGCGTCGAGAGCAAGCGCCGTGCGCTTGGTCCCGACGTGCGTCACAGTGAGGAACTGGTAGCGCGAGGCATCCCAGTCCACGCGCAGACGTCCATTGGACTCGCTGAACATCAGCGTGGCGACCGAAGCCTTTTCCTGAGCCCCGGTCGCGCCGGAAGCGGCGGCAGCCGAGGCCCGGCGAATGAGTACCCGGCCGTTGAGCCTCACCTCCATCGCCGCAATCGATCCTGGATTGGGGATGGCCAGCGCGAACCGCTCGGCACCCGGCCGATGGTCGACCTGCTGCGCGCTGAACGGATACTCCAACACCGGTCCCTGGGCCGTGGTGACGCGCAGGCGATACGGTCCTTCATCAGGCGCCCGCGCCGTGCCTTCAAAGGACTTCACCGGATTGAAGGTTCCTTGATTGCCCGTGATGGCCCCGCTCACGAGAAGAAGCTCCTGGGGTCCGCTGGTCTTTGCAGTGTTCATGTCTGCGCTCGGTGGCACAGAGAACGCATCGGCGGGCGTAAGGTAGGTCTGCATGGCGCGGTAGTTGTAGTCGGAGAACCACGCCCCGCTGCAATAACTCATGACGTCGTGCTCATCGGTATCCGTGGCATCGATGAATGATTTTTTCAGGCTGTTGTAACCCCAGATGAATCGAGATCCGGCCCCCAGCGCGGCATTGGCATACGGGTACTGGGGATCCGGGTTGGCCGGGTTTCCGCAAGGCGCATGCCGCAGGCTCAGGTTGTGCCCGACTTCATGCACCATCGTCTCCAGACTGAGCGCCGGATTCTGGACATAGTCGAATCCGATGGCAGCCCTTCCGGGTACATAGCCCACCCCTGCCAGGCCCAGCGACTCCTTCGGAATCCATCCGTAGTAGTACTTGCCGGCATCGGCGTTCTCCACGATGCGCAAGTCGTCGATCTCGCCGAGCAACTTGTCATATGCGGCGCTCCATTCACTGCTGTTGGCCGGCATCGTTGTCACTAGCTGCGACTGGTAAGGCGCATGATTGGATTGTGTGAAATCAGCGACGGGCATGGCCAACTTCAACTCCCTCGCAGAATTGGCCGGCGGTACCGCTTCCGTCTGGCCGATGCGAATCGGAATGGACACATGCGTGAGCTTGCGCCCGCCGCCGACGCGCGGTGCAATGACCGCTTCCGAAGCCGCTGCGGGCTGGAACTGCGCCTTGAACTGAAGTCCGCTGCTCACGAGATCCGCGGGAACGATGACATTGAAGCTGTCCGCGAAGCTGGGTCGGGTCGGCGCGACAGTCGGCACGGCCCCCGTCGGTGCCACCAATGGCAGCTCGCGCAGCAGTTTTCCGGCGCCATCCATGACAAGCAGCGTGCCTGTCGGCTTGGCAGTCGACGCCTTGTCTGCGACCAGGTTCACCTTGACGAGCACGTCCCGGTCGGAGACGAGTACGAGTGCGGCATCGGTTGAAGCGAACACCATGGACTGGGCAAGTTCAACTTTGTCGATCCGATAGCTTGCGCCGGGTGCCGGTGCCGGTGCCGGTGCCGGTGCTGGTGCCGGTGCTGGTGCTGGTGCTGGTGCTGGTGCTGGTGCTGGTGCCGGTGCGGGTGCGGGTGCTGGTGCTGGTGCGGGTGCTGGTGCTGGTGCGGGTGCTGGTGCTGGTGCGGGTGCCGGTGCGGGTGCTGGTGCGGGTGCTGGTGCCGGTTCGGTCGCCGGTACGGGTGCCACTGCCACTGGCAAACCAGCTATGCCATCACCGCCGCCGCCGCCGCAAGCGGTCAACATGAGACTCGTGCCAAGAAAAAGAATAGATGGGACGCGTCCACATGCTTCGGAAATGGAATTCAGTCTTGGCCGGTTCATTACTAGTTAAATGGTTTTAATCAAGTATCTGTATTTGGCAATTCGAGGGCTTGATCAATTAGACAGGCTGCAATCCATATGTCCCCCCCCGGAAGAGGGGGGTGCCCCAGCAAGAACGCCCCGCCTGCCGTGGACACTCTGGTGGACGAACTGAAACAACGAATTTGGGGTGCAGCGAGATACGAAGAGAAAGACACCGACAGTCTTTTTCGCAGCAAGCGAACGTGCTCCAGCAGTGCGCCCCGTTTCAATGGACGAACGTGCACGCGTCGGCTCTCGGGGCCGATCAATGTCAAGGGACGGCCGCGACCTCTCGCAGCAGGTCGGCAGCGGCACAGGGGGCGGGCGGCGCGTCGGAATCGTGCCGACGAACTCGGGGGTGAGCTTCGCTCAGCGGCGTGCGGCAACTCAGTGCGGGCGGCCCGTGCTCCCGCGCAAGCCTGAAGGCTGGGCCTTGCCGGGGGACCCGCGCCGTACGGAAAAATCCCTCATCACGGTCGAGCTGCCTGCGGCGGAGAGTTGCTCTCCCCGCCCATTGCGGCCGACGTTCCCTTTACGGCTGGCGTACAGGAATACGGGATACCGTTACCTCGGACCCATTGCCCGCACGGCGAATGATGCCGTAGAGCGTGCCCGTTTCGCTGCGATCGAAAGCGAAGCCCTGCCCCGCGAGATCAACGGGAACGGTGCCGGTCCATCGCAACACAGAACCCATACTCGGCAACTCCAGCGCATAGAGTTCCGTGTTGTCGTGTCCCGTGATGTAGAGCTTCCCATCCGGCCCCCACGAGCCGCCCGAGTTGCTCATGTCTCCGAATTTCTCCACCAGCTTGTCCGGCAACACCCACGCCTGCGCAACGCTCCAGTCCGAGGTAAAGCGGACGACCTGCGTGGTGTACTTGTTTCCATAGGCCACGGGGCTCTTGTCGAACACGCGGTTGTAGTTTGCAAAGGCACCCCACCAGACGCCAGAGGCATCGCGATCGATCCAGGTCAACGATCCGCGCTCGATGCCAAAGCTGTGGCTTTGAAGGTGCTTCAATGAGGCGGCGTCCCAGACTTCGATCGAGCTGGTCATCGGCCAGGCGGGATAGTTTGAATGCGCGGTGTAGAGTGCGCCGTCGAGAACGGCACCGCTGTCCATGTGAATGATCGGTCCGTCCTTCTCACCCTCCCAGCGCGCGAGCGGAGTACCTGTCTTTTTATCGAACTTGGCGATGACGCGATTGTCGATGGCGTAGAACGCGGTGGCATCGACAGCCACAGCCTGGCGAGCGTCTTTGACGGTGAAGCGCGCGACAGTTGTGGCGGGCTTGAAGGATTCCTGCGCAACTGCGAGCGGCGATGCAAGCATGAATGCGAAAAGAGAAGGAACGGTCCAGTGCGAGATCGGCATGTTGCTTGTTCGTGGGAAAGTTTTCAGACGACCTTCAATGTACGAGCGGGATATGTCGGCCCGGCGAAAGATCCGGCCCGAGCGAAGTGCATAGCCCGTCAGAGCGTCGCAACGGGCGTGACAGGCGAGCCGACAGCACCAGGCAAACGCAGCGGCGGCGCCGTGAGCAAGAAGGTGGACCGCCCTTGCGAAGCCAGGGTGCTTTGCAGCTCCCTGAAATACCACAGCTCCCCGAGAGGGATGCCTTGCTTGAACAAGCAGAGCTCGTGCAGCGGGAGGCGAGCACCGCACTCGTGAGGTCCTCCGGCCGGAATTTCCTCCACGCCATAGTTGTCCGCGCAAAGTGCTGCAATGCCGCTATCGACGATCCAGTGCAGCAGCCGCTCGTCTCGACCATCCAACACCGCACAGAGCGTGTCGCGCAATGCCGGGTCGGGCGCACCCTTCATGTCCATCAGCAGATCCGCGAAACCGGTGTAGACGCAAAGGATGTCGCCCTTGTGCAGTTGCGCGCCGCAAGCCTCGACCGCGCGCATGAACGCGTCGTACCCAATGCGGACCCGCTGCAAGCCGGCAATTGCCTTCAGGTCGACAAGCACGCCGCGGCTCTGGATCGCCTTCTCGGCGAATGTCTCGATCCCCAGGCGGTGGGCTCCTGTGCCACGTCCTTCGGAGTCATTCGGGCCGATGAGATCCTTGCCCGCCCTGAACCCGTTGTAGTAGACAGCTTGCGGTTGGCCGTTTCCATCCACATCGAACAGATGGCCGACGTGGGAAAAGGCGTCCCATTGCGTCGAATATTGCGTGTGGATGAGCACTGCATCGTCGCACAGGACATCGGTCTGCCCCAGCCGCGCATCGCCGATCGGCAGGTTGAACACGGGCCTGCCGTCGCGCACTGTCGGTTGCAGTCGAGGCGGATGGCGACGCGGATTCAGAACATTGCCCCCCGGAAGATCCAGCGGCAGGCTGAGACAGAAGCTTTGTCCCGTCCGCACCTCGCGGACCGCGCGGAGCACGCACTCGGGGTTGATCAGATTGAGCCTGCCGAGTTGGTCGTCCTCGCCGAAGTCGCCCCAGTTCGACAGCGAGGGCCGTCGGCCCCACCGGCGAGGTCCTGCCGGGTCGGTCACGGCTCGCCACTTTCGGAAGCAGCGATGGCCATGTTCCAGAGGTCCGCTCCGATGGGACGGGTGCGCTCCTCGAATGCATGTGCCACCAGGCCGGCGACCCGGCCGATGAGCGTGAGGGCCTTGCCGAACTCGGGGCTCAGGCCCAGGTCCAGGAGCACGGCGGCCTTGCTGCCGGTGGCATTCAGCGGCATGGGCCGGCCGACGCCCGCCGACAACGACTGTTCGAGTTGCAATGCGAAGCGGAAATGCCGGCCGAAGTAGCCCTCTTCCTCTGCGATGCGCTGAGCGCGCTGCGCACGTGGATCGCCATGGACATGGATGGGATGCCCGAAGCCGGGAATCTTGCGTCCCGCCGCGCGGCTGCGGGCGACCGTGGCATCGGCCAGCTGGCGGAGTTGCACGTCGCTGGGCTCGGTCGCGCTGTCCAGCTCGCTCATCGCCTCCTGCAAGAAGCGGGCGCTGACCTCTACAGTGCCGAGGAAGCGGCTGCCCGCTCCCAGCAGGCCCGCCGCCACCGCGCCCTGCAGCGATTCAGGTGCTCCGTGCAGGGTCAGGCGCGTGGCCAGGGCACTTGGGGTCAGTCCGTGATCGATCGAGGTCACGAGCGAGTTGTTGATCATCCGCCGCATCTTCTGGTCGGGGAACTCGCCCAGGATCGCCAGGCACAGGACATCGACGAAATCGTGCTTGTCCAGCAGATCCTCGACAAGGTCGTGGCCCCGGATGCGGATGTGATCGGCGTCTCCGCCGCCTATGTAGCTCTTGAGCATGTTTGCCTCGCCTTCGACTCAACGCGCTTCGGCGCCTGCGCTCTTGACAATTTCCTTCCAGCGAGGCACTTCGGCCTCGACGAAGGACTGGAATGCGGCATCGGACAGGCCCATCGGATAGCTGCCGATCTTCGCCATGGTGGACTTGACGTCGCCCGCTTCGGTTGCCTTGGCGATCTCCTTGGCCAGGCGAGCCACAATGGCGTCGGGTGTACCGCGAGGGACAAACACACCGGACCAACCTTCAAGCGCCGCACCGGGGAATCCGGCCTCCCCGACGGTGGGAACGTCCGGCAGAGCGTTCAGCCTGGTCTTGCCGTTGATCGCGAGCGCACGAAGACGCCCGCCCTCCACGTGCTGCAACACGCTCTCCGCATAGCTGAAGGACAGATCCACGTTGCCCGCCAGCAGGTCGGTCATCGAAGACTGGTTGTTGTAGGGCACGTGGGTGAAGTTCACCTTCGTGGCCTCTTGGAATTTGGCCGCGGCAAGATGCGTCTGCGTTCCGATGCCTGAAGACGCATAGGTCAGCCGTCCCGGCGCGATGCGTGCGGCATCCACCATTTCCTTCAGGGTGCGCCACGATCTGGACGCCGGCGTCACCAGCACTGTGGATTGGCGGAACAATGAATGAACACCCCGCAGATCCTGGGCGGGGTTGATGCGTCCATTGGCGTAGAGGGCAGCGTTGGCGGCCTGTGTTCCGTGCGTTCCATACAGAAGCGTGTACCCGTCCGCCGGTGCCCGCGCTACAAATTCCGTGCCGATGCTGCCCCCTGCCCCTGGCTTGTTCTCGACCACGACGGGCTGGCCCAGCGCCGCCGCCAGGTGGCGGGCGATCATTCGGCCTTGGTTGTCGGCAATGTTGCCGGTGCCAAATGGGACCACCAGGACGATCGGCCGTTGCGGATACTGCTGCACTTGCGCTTGCGCCGCGCCGGTACAAAGCACGAGCGCTGCGCACCACGCGGCGGCTCGATTGAAAAGACTTCTGCGCTGCAATTGAGGCTCCTTGATTTCAGTACGAATGGCGGCCTGCCGTGGCCCCGGCGTCCACGGGTAGAACCGCACCCGTCACCCAGCCAGACTCGTCGCTGACAAGGTAGCGGATCGCGTGTCCCACATCCCAGCCGCTGCCCTCGGTCTGAAGGAAAGAGCGCTTGCGGCGGATCTCGCGGGTCTCCTCGGTCATGCCGCGCGCATAGACCATCGGGGTATGCACCATGCCGGGCGCGACGCAATTGACGCGGATGCCTTGGGCGCCGTGATGCGCAGCCATCGCACGGGTCATGTTGACGACCGCTCCCTTTGATGTGGGGTACAGAAGACTGGGATGACCGCCGATCAAGCCGGCGACGGAAGCGACGTTGACGATCGCGCCCTTGCCATTGGCCTGCATGTGCGGGATCGAATGGCGCGCCATCAGCATCATGGACGTGACATTCACACGCAGCGCCTGGTCCCAGGCGTCCAGGTCGAGATCGACAGCCGTGCCCTGCGGCCCGCCGACGCCCACGTTGTTCACCAGGATATCAACGCGCCCCCACTGCTCCACGGCCTGCGCCACGGCGGCCCGGCAGTCCTCGTTCCGGCTGACATCGCACACGCAGACCGTGGCTTCGCCCCCCTCCTCGATGATCATCTCGCGCGTGCGTTGAGCCCACGCTTCGACGGCATCGATCAACAGCACGCGTGCGCCGTCGCGGGCCAGGAGTATGGCCGCCGCGCGGCCGTTGCCGATACCCTCGGCGCGTGCGCCGGCGCCAGTGACGATGGCGACCCGCTCCTTGAGGGAGCGGTCGAAAGAACGTTGGGTGGATTGCATATCTGGATACTCGACGGTCTGTTCAGTGAATGGATCTGGCCAGGTTGCCCCAATAGCGCTCGCGCAACGCCTTCTTGTCGGGCTTGCCCAGCGGGGTCAGTGGCAAGGCATCTGCGAAGTCCACGGTCTTGGGCGTGCACACCGCACCTTTGGCGTGACGCACGAGTTCGCGCAGGTCCTCTGGCTCGATCTGTGCATCGGGCCGCTTGACGACAATGGCCTTGACAGCCTCGCCCCAGCGTTCGTCCGGCACGCCGATGACGGCCACTGCAGCGACCGCCGGGTGCTGCGCGATGACGTCTTCGATCTCCTTCGGATAGACGTTGAAGCCACCTGAGATGACCATGTCCTTGCGTCGATCCACGAGGTAGTAGTAGCCGTGGGCATCTCGTCGTGCCATGTCGCCCGTATGCAGCCAGCCATTGCGCAGTGCCTCCGCCGTCAGCTCCGGCTGCTTCCAGTAGCCATCCATGACCAGTGGACTGCGCACGCAGAGCTCCCCCACCCCACCGGGCTCGACGGGTCGGTCGTTTTCATCCAGCAGCGCCACCGTGACACCCGGATAGGGCATTCCGGCGGATGCGAGCGTGTCCACATCCGTGCGGCAATGGTCTTCGGCCGTCAGGTGCAGGATGTTGCTGGGGCACTCGGTCTGGCCGTAGCTCTGCGCCAGAACGGGTCCGATGCGGACGATCGCTTCGCGAATGCGCGCCGGCGTCATGGGCGATGCACCATACGACAAAAGCTCCAGTGACGAGAAGTCTGCCGTCGCGCATCTCGGGTGATCGAGCAGCTTGTAGATCATCGTCGGCACCAGGAAGGCCGAGCCGATCCGATGCGCCTCGACCGCATCGATGAAGCGATCCGGATCGAATCCGCGCTGCAGGATGAAGGTGCCACCGAGCGCGAGCGTCGGCACGATCATGGCGCCCGCGCCGTGCGAGATCGGCGTCGGGCAAAGGACGCGCGTTCCGGGCCGAAGGCCACGTGCGGCTATGAGCAGCACCGCCTGCATCCATACGGAGCGATTGGCGAGCATCACGCCCTTGGGCTTGCCGGTCGTACCGCCCGTGTAGGCCAGGCGAATGATGTCCGTCGCGCAGGCATGCGAGACCAGCGGGTCGGGCTCCATCGCGCCGGCCAGCTCCCAAAAGTCGTTCAGCCCCTCGCACGGGCCGTGAGCGAACCATTGAGGCACACCTGGGCAGCCCGCTCGCAGCGCGACCGCGCGCTGCTGGTGTGCCTGCTCCGAGATGAACACGGCAGGATCGGCATCGTTCACGATATAGGCGTGGTCGTCATAGCCTCCCATCGCGTGCAACGTGACCGATCGCAGGCCGAGCAGGTACGCTGCGGCCATCACGACGAAGACTTCCACCCGATTGCCGGAGAGCTGAATGACGCCGTCGCCGTGTTGCAGGCCCAGTGACCTGAACGCCGCCATGGCCTGGCCGATGAGCCTGCCCAGCTCCGTATAGGTGATGGATCGATCGCCGTCGATGAAAGCCACTCGCCGGGGATACCGGCCGACCGCGGAGATGATCATCTCGCCGATGCTTCCCCCTTCGTGAGCCTGTACCGCGATCGTCGACCCCGAGGCCGTTGCAGAGGTACTCATTGCTTTGGCACTCCTGCTGCCGCTACCGCAAGTTTCCAGGTCGCCAATTCCTGACGAATGAAATCGCCGAACTCCTTCGGGGTTCCGCCCTTCAATTCGCTTCCGGTCGCCCCTGCACGCGAGATGACTTCGGGGGACTGGATCGCCTGATTTCCGGCCGCGTTAATGGCGCGGACGATGGGCGCCGGCGTGCCCTTGGGCACGAGGAACCCGCCCCAGGCAGCCACGTTGTAGCCCGGGACGCCCTCGGCATCGAGCGTCGGAAGGTCCTTGAGGACCGGAGAGCGCTCCAGCCCGCTGACCGCAAGCCCGCGCATCTTTCCCCCACGAACGAAGGGCATGGAGGCGGCCAACGTATCGATCATGAAGTCGACCTGGCCCGACATGAGGTCTGTCAATGCCTGCGAACTCCCCTTGTAGGGAACATGCAATGCGTCGATGCCGGCCTTGCTGCAAAAAAGTGCCGCAGCCAGATGCTGTGTGCTCCCCAGGCCAGCGGACGCATAAGTGAGCTTGCCCGGCTTCGATTTGGCCAGCTGGATCAGTTCCCGCGTGGACGTCACACCCAAGTCGTTTCGCACCACCAGGACCATGAGCGTACGGCTCACGAAGAGCACTGGCTCGAAGTCCGCCACCGGGTCATACGGGAGCTTGGCGAACACATTGGGATTGATGCCGTGGATGGTGCTGGTCGTATAGAACAGCATGTAGCCGTCCGGCGCACTGCGCGCAACAGCCTCCGCAGCAATGTTTCCCGAGGCACCCGGCCGGTTCTCGACGACGATGGGTTGCCCCAGACCCTCAGCCATCTTCTGGGCGACCAGGCGAGCCGAATTGTCGGTGGCGCCACCAGGGGGAAAGCCCAGCACCAGCCGTATGGGCCGCTGCGGAAATTCGCTTCCCCCTGCAGCCGCCAATACCGGCACGCTGCCCAAGGCCGCCAGCAAAAGGGAGCGGCGCGAAAGCTGCGCGGCCGCGCAGGCGGCGAAGTCGCCCGAACCCTGCGACGCGTATCTGGTGAATCGATTCATCATGCCGGGTATCGTAGAATATGAATCGATTCATCGAATCGGGGTTTACGCGTATGGGTTTTGCTGGGGCGGCTGCCCCGCTGTGCTGAAATGCCTGCCCAGGCGAAGAGGAAGGCGCCGTTCCCGTATGAACGACAAGAAGATTCGAATTCAGGACGTGGCCGCGATGGCCGGCGTTTCCGTGGGCAGCGCCTCGCGCGTACTCAACCAGGCCGCCAACGTCTCGCAGGATGTGCGCGAGAAAGTCGAGCTCGCCATGGCGCAGCTGCAATACCAGCCGAGTCATACCGCTCGTGCCTTGCGGTCAAGGAGCAGCAGGACGATCGGATGCATGTTCTCCGACATCACCAATCCTCTCTACGCGCGTGCATTCCGGGCGCTCGAGGATGCTTTCCGGGCCGATGGGTACATGCTGCTGCTGGCGCACGGGCTGAACGATGTCCAGCGTGAGCTCGAAAGCCTTCGCACTTTCCAGGCGCGCGGCATGGATGGGGTCATTTGCGCGCCGGGCCACGAGCGCTCACCGGAGCTCGTGGCCTTGATGAACTCGATGTCGATGCCGATCGTGCTGTATGACCGCGAAATGCCCGATACGCGCGCGGATGCGCTCTTGTTCGACCATGTGCGCGGCATGAAGAGCGCGTGCACTCAACTGTTCGCGCTCGGGCATGAACGCATTGCGCTGGCACTGTGGAATGCGGGAAGCCGGCCGGTACGAAAGCGTATCGAAGGCTACAAGGCTGCATATCGCGACGCGGGAATGGATCCCCCGGACCTCATCCTGCGCCAGCCGACGCCGACCAGTTCCGTCTATGAGGATCTGCTGCGCATGCTCGAAGGTCCTGCGCCCCCTACTGCGCTCATTGCCCAAGGGACGCACATACTCGTCAGCGCGCTGCGAGCGGTCGCGCGGACCGGGCGCCGGATTCCGCAGGATTTCTCTGTTGTGAGCATCGGTGACAGTGACTTCACTCAAACGCACGAACCGCCGATCACTGCGCTGCGCACCGATGCCGAGTTTGTCGCATCTCATGCCAAGTCGCTGCTGCTGGATCGTCTCGCCGGAGGCGCCCGGATCGCCTCATCGCCTCGGAACGTCGTAGTCCCCTACGAACTGGTCGAACGGGCCTCGTGGGCGGCGAGGCGCTGAGCGCCGCGCGAAACGTTCTCCTCAACAAGGTACATCGCCTCAAACGCGACCGGAAGAGTCCCTGGTTTGCCGCGACGGGAGCGGGCAGGCCTCCGGCCATGGGTTGGGCTTGAGAGTCGGGCGGTGTGTCCGGCTTCGCCGGTACTTGCGTGCGCTCAGCGTCCCGAAAATTTCGCTGGACGCCGCTCCACGAAATGCCGGATGCCTTCAGTGAAATCCTCGCTGCGAATGCTCTGCACCATCTCTGCGTTGGCGAGCGCGACGGCCTCTCCGAGCGTCTGGTAGGGCGCTTCCCAAAGTTGCTGCTTCATGATGCGCACCGAGCGCGGCGACACTTCGGACGAAAGCGCGGTGGCAAGCGCGTGTGCCTGCTGCAAGAGCTCATTCCCGGCAACCACGCGGTGGACCAGGCCCATCGACAAGGCTTCGCCCGCATTGATCTTGCGGGATGTCAGGAGCAGGTCGGTGGCGTTCGCGTGTCCCACGATGCGCGGCAATATCCACGCGATGCCATGTTCGGCAATCAGGCCCCGCTTGGCGAACGCCGTCGCGAAGACCGCTTTCTCCGACGCGATCCGAAAGTCGCTGTAGAGCGCCATGATGAGGCCCAGGCCGGCTGCCGCGCCATTGATCGCACTGATGATGGGCTTCGGCGCGGCGGGAAAGTAGGTGTACCGCGTCTGGTAGTCAGCACGCCGGTTCATGTCATAGGGCCGCATCCACTCTTCGGCCTGGATGTCTTCCGGCGGCAGCACCGCGAGCTCTTCCATGTCCATGCCCGCGCAGAAGGCGCGGCCGGCGCCGGTCAGCACGATGGCACGCACGGCCGCGTCCCGCCCCGCCTGTTCGATCGCACGGCGCAACTCGGCTTCGAGGACCTTGGTCAGGGCATTCATCTGCTCCGGCCGATTGAAGGTGATGGTCGCGATGTGTCCGTCGACCTGGTAGAGGATTTGCGTGAAGTCCATGGATATGTCGATTCAGATGTCGTTGAGATCGAGGAAAGCCGGGGGCAGCTGTATGGAGACTGGCTCGAGGAATTCCTCGATGCCGTAGCGTCCGTTCTCCCGACCGATGCCGGACTTCCTGAAGCCACCGAAAGGGGCTGCAGGATTGAAGGGCGCGCCGTTGACGTCGACCTGACCAGTCCGCATGCGACGCGCGACCGCCAGCGTCTGCGCCGTGACGGGGCCCCACACGGCGCCCGCCAGGCCGTAGTCCGTGCCGTTGGCCAGCGCAAGGCCCGACTCGACGTCGTCGTAGGCGATCAGCACAAGGACCGGACCGAAGACTTCTTCCCGTGCAACGGCCATGCCGGATTCGACATCGGTGAGCACGGTAGGCGGCACGAAGAAGCCATGCGCGGGCAAGGGGGCGTCTGCCGCGATGCGTCGCGCGCCGGCCACGAGCGCCTGGTCGATCATGTCCAGCACCTTCCGCTGCTGAGCCTTCGAGATCAGCGGCCCGAGCCGCGTGGCGCCGTCCGCGGGGTCGCCCATGCGGTAGCCGGAGAGCAGTTCTCGCACGATGGCTTCCACCGAGTCGAGCGATGCGCGTGGGACCAGCAGGCGCGTCGTCGCAGAACAGGTCTGGCCCGAGTTCAGCATGCAGCCGGCCAGCGTCGCCTTCACGGCCAGCGCAAGATCGGCGCCGGGCAACACCAGCGCGGCCGACTTGCCGCCGAGTTCGAGCGAGACACGCTTGATGTCGCTGCCGGCCAGGGATGCGATATGACGGCCGGCGCGCGTTGAGCCGGTGAACGACACCATGTCGACATCAGGATGGCGTACCAGCGCCCCTCCGACATCCGGGCCGGCGCCATGGACCAGATTGAACACACCGGGCGGCAGCCCGGCTTGCTCCACAGCCTCGGCCAGCAGGAAGGCGCTCGTGGGCGCGAGTTCGGACGGCTTGAGCACCACGGTGCACCCGGCCAGCAGCGCTGGCGCAACCTTCCCCGTGATCTGGTGCAGCGGATAGTTCCAAGGGGTGATGCAGGCGACCACGCCGGTGGGCACCTGCTGCACCAGCGAATGGCCGATGCGCGACTCCCACTTGAAGCCGGCCGCGAGATCGGCATACATGTCCCAGGCCGCGATAGGAGCGCCCACCTGTACGCGCCCGGCAAGCTTGCGAGGCATGCCGACCTCGCGCGATATCGCGATGGCGAGGTCGTCGCTGCGTTCGCGCAGCGCTGCTGCGATACGGCGTACAGCGGCAATGCGGTCGGCAACGGGCGTCGCTGCCCAGGCTTCGAAAGCGCGCCGCGCTGCCGTCACCGCGGCGTCGACGTCGCTTGCCGAAGCGCTGCGGTAGGACGCGAACGCCGCTTCCGTAAAGCTGTCGAGCACGGGCAGGTCGTGGATGCCGCCGGCGGGCGTCGGAGCGCCGTCGATGAAGAGATGGGTGTAGCCTGTCACGCAGTCATTCCTTGGTGAGGTTCGAGGTTCTGGGCGCATTGCGCCGGTCGATGAATTCGCGCATCACCCGCTGCGGCTCGCCGGTCGAATAGCACTCGAGCTGATAGCGGATTCCCGCGCTGCAGGCTTCCTCGAAGCCCGGCTGCGTGCGTTCCCGAAAGCGCTGCTTGGTCGTGCGCAGCGCGGCGCCCGGCAAGGCAGCCATCGCGCGGGCGCGTTCCAGCGCGCGCGCAAGCACCTGCTCGGGTGCGACCAGGTCATTGACAAGGCCCAGTTCGTGGGCGCGCTGGCCGGTGATGAGTTCGCCGGTGAGTGACAGCTGCTGATTGAGCGAATGACCGATCTGCAATGACATCAGATAGGAGCCCACGATGCTCGCCAGTCCGGCCTTCACCTCGGGTTGCCCCATGCGCACCGATGCGTGGGCCACCCGCATGTCGCACATCAGCGCCATCTGGAAACCGGCGCCCACGGCCGTACCGTTGAGCGCAGCCACGATCGGCTTGTCCACATCGCGTACCGCCTGGTACATCGCGTGCTGGCGGTTGAGCCATCCGGCCAGCGTCTGCGTGTCGATGGTCGCTGACTCGTCAAGGTCTTGGCCGCCGCAGAAAGCCCGCTCGCCGCTGCCCGTGAGCACCAACGCTTCTACGTGGGGATCGGCGTCGAGCGCGTACAGCGCCTCCGTCAGGCCCTTGCGCAGCGCGGCATCGACCGAGTTCATCACCGCGGGACGGTTGAGGCGTACGACGGCGATGCCATCGCGCACCTCGATCAGGATGCAGTCATCGGTGGGCATGGGAATCTCCGGCACGTTCGATCACCGCATCGACGGCCCAGCCGCCCAGGCCTTCGTCGCACACGATGAGCGGATTCAGGTCGATCGAGGCAATGGCCTCCGGATGCGCGGCAGCCAGGGTGCCGAGCACTACCGCAGTGCGGGCCACGACGTTCAGGTCCAGAGGCTTTTCGCCCCGCACACCGGCCAGGACGGGGGCGATACGCAGAGTGCGCAGCTTCGCGACCACGTCGGCTTCCGAGAACGGGTGCAACAGCACGACGAAGTCGCGCAGCGCCTCCACATACTTGCCTCCATCGCTCACCATGACAACCGTTCCGAAGAGGGGATCCTGCCGCACGCCGAGCGCAAACTCGCGACGGCCGCGCACGCGTCTGGCAACGATCACACCGTCCATAGGAAGGCCCATTGATGCGACTCTTTGCACGCATGTTGCCCAGGCATCGGCAACCTGCTCGGCTGTCCGCAGGCCGACGAAGACCAGGCCATGCTCGCTCTTGTGAGGGATCTGCGCCGAGCAGGCCTTGACCACCACTTCGGGACCCAGCGCACGCCATGCGTCGATCGATTCCCCGGCACTGCGGCAAAGGCGGTACGGCGCCGTTGGAATGCCTGCCTCGGCAAGCAGCGCCAGGCTATCGGCCTCGCTGAGGAGCGGCGCAACGCCCGGCGGCAAACCGGGCATGAGCTGCCCCGCGGAGCCGGATGCGCTGCGCGCTGCGGCCTGCTGCAGCAACGCGCCGTGGCGGCTCCACTGGTGCAACGCATCGATCGCATCGGTCTCGTGCGAGAACACCGGCACGCCGGCGCCACGAAAGGCCTTGCGGACCGAATCCTGCGGTGCCGACACCGCAGTCGGCCTTCCACGGGAAGCCGCAAAGTGCGCCGTGTCGCGTGCCATGCCCGGCACGTCGTAGCCTTCGCCTGCCACGGGAATGCCGATGAGAAACATGTCCGCCTGCGGGTCGCGCGCCAGCGCAGCCAGTGTGTCGGCGTACATCCCTCCCTTTGTCATGAGCGACGCCGTGAGATCGACCGGATTCTGCGCGGTTGCAAAGCTGGGCATGATCTCGGCCAGTGCCTTCACGACCGGCTCGCTCAGTTCCGCCAACGGAAGGCCCAGCGCTTCGGCGGCGTCCGCGCACAGGACGCCGACCGCCCCGCTGTGGCTCATGACGACCAGCCGGTCAGCCCGACGCGGCGGTGACGCGAGATAGAGCTCGACGGCGTTGACCAGACCATGCACATCCTTTGCGCGCCAGATGCCATGCCGCTCAAGGAAAGCGTCGACCACCACGTCGTCGTTGACGATGGCCCCGGTATGCGAGGCGGCGGCCTTGGCACCCTGCGCGCTGCGGCCGGATTTGAGCGCGATCACCGCCGCGCCGCGCGCTGCGGCCACGCGCGCCACTTCGGCCAGCATCGCCGCATCGCCGAGCGATTCGATGTACATCAGGACCACGCGAACGTCCGGGTCGGCGGCGGCTGCGAGCGCCAGCTCACACACCGAGGCATCCGCGTCATTGCCCGACGCCACCAGATAGCGCACGCCGATGCCGCGTTCGCGCAACATCGCATAAGGCATGACGCTGGCCGCGCCGCTCTGGCTGACGATGGCCACAGGCCCGTCCTGCGGCTCGATCTCCATGAACATGGTGCTGAAGTTCATCACTGCGCCGGTGCGGAAGTTGGCCACGCCCTGCGCGTTCGGCCCGATCAGGCGCACGCCGAGGCGCCGCGCCTGCGCGACCAGCAAGTCCTGCAGGCCCATGCCGGCCGCGCCGGTTTCGCCGAAGCCCGAGCTCATGACGATGGCGGCGGCCACCCCCCGCGCGGCACACTGTTCGAGTACGCCCGGTACCGCCTCCTGCCCGACGGCCACGATTGCCACGTCGGGGGTTTCAGGCACCGCATCGAGCGAGGCGTATGCCTGCAGGCCCTGGACGAGCTTGCGCTTGGGATTGATCGGGTAGACCGCACCCTGGAAGCCGAAGCGCTGCAGGTAGTGCAGCGGCCGTCCTCCGACCTTGTTGCGGTCTTCGGTGGCGCCCACCACAGCGATGCGTTGCGGCGCAAAGGCCTTCTGGAGACGGGAATCGAACTCGAGATCCATGAGGGCGTCCGGTTCAGTCGAGGCTCGCGCCGGAATTCTTGACCACCGGCGCCCACTTGGCGGTATCGCTCTTGATGAGCGCGGCGAACTCGGCCGGGGTGGTGCTGCGGGCCTCTGCGCCGTCGGACTCCATTCGCTTCTTCATCTCGTCGGTGGACATGACGGCGGCAATCTCGCGCTGCAGGCGATCGATCACCGGCGCCGGCGTTCCCTTCGGCGCGAGCACGCCATACCAGATCGTCACGTCGAAGTCCTTGAGCCCCGCCTCCCGCGCCGTGGGCACATTCGGCAAAAGCGACGAGCGTTGGGAGCCTGTCACAGCCAGCGCATGCACCTTGCCGGCCGCGATGTTCTGGGTCTGCTGAGCGATGGTGTCGAACATCATCGACAGGCGCCCGCCCAGCAGGTCGATGAGCGCGGGTGCCGAGCCCTTGTAGGGAATGTGGTTGACCTGGATGCCGGTGGTGCTTCGAAACAGCTCGCCGGACAGATGGTTGGAGCTGCCGTTGCCTGCAGAACCGTAGGTCAGTTCGCCCGGCTTGGCCTTGGCCAGCGCGACCAGCTCGCCGAGGTTTTTCGCCGGCACTTGCGGGCTGACGACCAGCACGTTCATCGTCGTTGCCATCAGGCTGACCGGGGCGAAGTCCTTGACCGGGTCGTAGCGCAGCTTCTTGTACAGGCTGGGATTGATCGCCATGGTGCCGGTGGTGCCGAAGAACAGCATCTGCCCGTCGGCCGGCGCGCGGGCCACCAGTTCGGCGGCGATGCCGCCCCCTGCGCCGCCCCGGTTGTCGATGATGACCTGTTGGCCCAGCTTGTCGCCGAGCTTCTGCGCCAGCAGGCGAGCCATCGCGTCTGTGGGGCCTCCGGCCGGGAACGGCACGACGAGCGTGACGGGCTGCTTGGGATAGGTGGTGTCCTGTGCGTACAGCAGGGGCGAAGCCAGCAGCAGCGGCAGGCACAGCGCAGCGCAAAGCGAATGCGTGAGTTTCAAGCTTGTCTCCTTCTAGGGTTTGCGACGTTGAGGTTAGGCCTCCCCAAGGTTTCCATAAAGATGAATTAATCGATTTCTGATTTCGATTAAAGTGAAACCATGAAACTGAAGCAGCTGAGTACGTTTCTTCTTGTGGCGGACACGCGGTCGCTGTCGCGGGCGGCCGTTGCCTCCGACACCGCGCAGTCGCTGGTGAGCAGGCAGATCGCTATGCTCGAGGCGGCGTGGGGCGGACGGCTGTTCGATCGCACCGGGCGTGGCATGGCCCTGTCGGACTTTGGCAAACGGATGTACCCGGAAGTCAAACGGGTGGTCGATCAGGTGACCCAGCTCGATGCCACCGCGAGCGATGCAGCCGGCGTGCTGACCGGCACCGTGCATGTGGGCGTCCTGCCGTCGCTCTCACGGCAGTTGCTTCCCAGGTTGCTCTCCGACATGCTCGAGCGCGCGCCGGCACTGCGCCTGCACGTGCTGGAGGGCTTCAGCGGGACCCTCGATGAGCAGCTGGCTTCGGGACGGCTCGACATGATCGTCGTCAACCGTTACGGTTCCTCGGCCCTGCGCGGAGAAGACGTGCTCGGCAAGGTCGATACCTTCCTCATCGGAAAGGCAGGCCGCCCGGAGCTCGCGGGGGAAACGACGCCTTTTCGCGCGCTTGCGGGCTTGCCGCTGGTGCTGCCTGCTGCCCCCAACGGCCTGCGCTCGACGCTCGATGTGCTTTCACGTCGGCACGACGTACCCTTGGAAATCGTGATGGAAGTCGACACCGCGACGTCGATGAAGGATGTTGCGGCCAGTGGCCACGCCTTCACCCTTTTGCCGAAGACGGCAGTGGCGCAGGAAGTTGCGGCGGGTCTCCTCGGTGCCTCCCGCGTGGCGAGTCCAGGCATTCGCCGCACCATTGCGTTGAGTCTGACCCGACAAAGGCAGCTGTCCGACGGAGCACGCCTGGTGGCCTCCAGAGTGCGGGTGCTGGCCTCGGCGTTGCTGGCCGGCTAGGTGTGAAGCTTCAATAGGTTGTATCCGGTGTTCATCCGGATTGGGTTTGAGAGACTGGAAGTCGCCAAACACCCAATCCACTCAGGACGCCCAACCGGATGAACACCCATAAGCATGCCCGACTTACC